>JAANMU010001065.1_pt1 | contig 27587 bp, 23 predicted proteins | sample 7279701 | NCBI WGS metagenome assembly JAANMU01 (sample SAMN14094539, study PRJNA606508) | bioreactor metagenome | isolation source: A lab-scale SPAN reactor treating ammonium-rich wastewater day 57 | place: Ireland: Galway | collected 2017-03-13 | reverse complement strand
GGCCCAGGTCACGATCGACGGCGGCGCGCTGACCGCCCCCGACGTCTTCACGGTCGGCGCCAACAGCGTCGCCATCCGCCGCCTGCCGTGGGTGGGCGCGCTCAAGCTGTGCCTGGGCCAGAGCTGGTTCAACTGCTCGTCGGCCCACCCCAACTCGGCCCGCGCCAACGGCGGCGCGTACCACCTGCGCTCGACGGTGCCGCTCACGGTCTACCAGTTCAACCCGCTCGACTACGTCAAGCCGGGCGCGCCCGAGAACTCCTACACCAACGACGCCTCGCTCCTGTTCCCGACCAACGCCTGGCGCGACGAGTACTACGTCGCGACCTGGCAGCAGACCGCGAACCTCTCGCCCAGCCTGCTGGCGGTCACCGCCTACCAGGACAACACGACGGTCACGATCACGACCCGGGCCAGCACCACCGCCGAGGGCGGCGCGCCGGCCTTCGTCGCCGGCACCCCGCAGTCGGTCACGCTCAACCAGGGTGACGTGCTCGAGCTCGGCACCGCCGCCGGCGACCTGACCGGCTCGTACGTGACCGCGGATCGCCCGGTCCAGGTGATCGGCGGCCACTACTGCGCCAACGTCCCCGACGGCTTCGGCTACTGCGATCACCTCGAGGAGTCGATGTTCCCGGTCGACGCGCTGTCCAACCGCTACATCATCAACGCCCCGGCGGTGACCACCATCCCCAACGGCAAGGAGCAGATGGTGCGCATCATCGCCACCCAGCCCGGCACCACGCTCACCTACGATCCGCCGCAGGCCCTGCCGCAACTCCACCCGCCGCGACTCCGCCCGCCGACGATCCGTTTGGCGCGCCGCCTGCGGCGACTCCTCCGGCGGCCGCTCCGCCTGCGGCGACGGATGATCCGTTTGGCGCCCCGCCCGCGGCGACACCGCCCGCCGCTGCTCCTCCGGCGGCCGACGATCCGTTTGGCGCTCCTCCGGCCGCAGAGCCTGCCGCACCCGCCACGCCGCCGGCGGCAAACGCCGACCCGTTTGGCGCCGCGGCCGCAGAGCCTGCCGCCGAAGAGCCTGCCGCCGAAGAGCCTGCGGCGGCCGAAGCCGCTGCCGCTGAACCGCCCGCCGAGAACGCCAACGAGTCGTTGGACGATCTGTTTGGAGCGCCTCCAGCGGCCGAGCCTGCCGCTGAAGAAGCGAAAGAAATGCCCAACGATCCGTTCGGCGCGAATGTGCCCCAGCCCACGCGATTGTGGACCGACAACACCGGCAGCTTCCAGATTCACGGCCGCTTGGTCATGGTGATGGAAGGCAAGATTCGGATCTTAAAGGAAAGCGGCAAGTTCACAACGGTTCCCGTGCGACGCTTGAGCGATGGCGACCAACAGTACGTGGAAGAATTGCTCGCTTCGGTTCGCGACAACATGAGCAGCCTGCTCGTCGGTCGGTAACCGGACGGTTTGAGTGTTCGCTCAACATGACGCCTATGACGGGCCGCAACGCGATCACGCTTGCGGCCCGTTTTCTATTTCTTGGCATACGGATTGCACTAACACTTTCCATCCTTGGTTCGACCAGGGAGCGAAACAACTCACGTCGCCTTATTAGGAGAAAAGTCATGTTGTACTGGGCGTTGTTATTCTTGGTCGTCGCGCTGGTCGCCGCGTTGTTTGGTTTTGGCGGCATTGCCGCGGGCGCCGCCGGCATCGCAAAGATCTTGTTCTTCGTGTTCCTGGTGCTCTTTATCATCAGCCTGATCGCTGGCGGCATCCGCCGCCCGTCGGTGTAGGCGGTGGCAAGAGAATGAACTTGCAGGGCCTTTGGTTCTGAATGCGGGCGGCGCCCATTGCCGTCCGGGAGTGCGTACGTCACTTCATTAGGACATGGCGCGACGACTAGGCTCGGTGGCTTGCTGACCGTTCCGTTCGTCGGCGTGCTCAGAGGTGACAACCACACAGAAGTGATGGACGTCGACACTCCACGCGGCGAAGTCGAACACGACGACACCTGCGCTTTGGAGGTCGAGGAGTAAGCCGAGTCCTCGGATGGCTCGAAAACATTGCACGGCTTAGAATGGCGTCGCGACCAATCAGTCGCGACGCCATTCTTTGTTAGGCAGGCGCCATGTCCGCGGATCTCCTCTCGCTAGTACGCTGGCTCGTATCTCCCGAAGCCGAACGCTGGCTGACGGAAATCGCCGCCAGCCAGGAGTCTCTCACCGCACAAGCGCAACGTCTGCGACGCACGTTATCGGCCGCGCAAACGCACGCGGTCTTGGAGCAGGTGGATTTGCGCCGCCGAGCAGCCGCGAAGTTCTCTCACGCGGCTCGTATGTTCTTCACCCGGCAAGCGCTAGAGCAATCCACCAGCGAAACGGTCGCCCAATGGAAGGCGCGCCGCCTAGCCGAAACCATTGTGGGCGCCCGTCAGCCAGACGCCAAGCTCATTGCCGATTTATGTTGCGGCATGGGCGGCGACCTCTTGGCGCTTGCGCAGGTGGGCGCCGCCTTGGGCGTGGAACGCGACGCGGTCATCGCGGAGTTGGCTCGCGCCAACCTGGCTGCTCTTGGACGGACCAGCGCCAAGGTGCGGTGCGATGATGTCCGCAACGTGAACCTGGAAACATGGGAAGCATGGCATCTGGACCCCGACCGACGCGCACGAGCGAGGCGCGTCTCGCAGCCGGAATTCGCCGAACCAGGTCTGGAGACGATTCAAGCCTTCTTGAAGCGTAACCCACACGGCGCCATCAAGTTGGCGCCCGCGGCCCATATACCCGAGGCGTGGCTGGCGAATAGCGAACGCGAATGGATTAGCGAGCAGGGAGAATGCAAGCAACAAGTCGCCTGGTTCGGCCGGTTTGTACAATGGCCGGGGCAGCGGTCGGCCACCGTGTTGTCGCGGCACGCCCCACCCCGCACGCTCCACGGCCACGGCGCGCCTTGGGCGATTAACGCGCACGTCGGCAAGTACGTTTACGAACCAGACGCCGGCGTCCTGGCCGCCGGACTTGCGGGCGAGCTAGCGGCCGAACACGCGGCCCATGCTCTGGGGCCGGAGATCGCTTACTTTAGCTCGGATCACCCTGTTGACGATCCCGCGTGGGTGGCGTTTCGCGTGGTCGAAGTTGCTCCTTTCGACCGTAAACGCTTAAAGGCCATGTTGCGGCAGCGGCGCATCGGCAGGCTGGAGGTGAAGAAACGCGGAGTAGACGTAGACGTGGAGCGATTGCGCCGCGAGTTGCGCGTCCCCGGCGACGAAGCCGCCACGCTACTAATCGCACCCATCGCGGGCCAGGTAACCGTGATCCTTGCGGATCCGCTGGTTGGGGAATCGCTTGAAGGTTCCGCGTGACGTTTTCACCCTCGAAAGGATGTTCGCGGCTCGGGCAAACGTAATTCTTGGAATTGACATTGCGAATCCAGCGAAGTTACCAGCAAGGGCGCCCGTGAGTCGCAACCATTGGCGATTCCCGCTTGCTTGTGAGGGCACCAAACCGTGGGCGTTGGCACGATAGGATGCCCCGTTCGCGTCACCGGATCAGGTCCCACATTAACCGCCCTTTGTCTTCGGGACGAGGACGATAGATCGGTTGGCTCCAGTCAATCCAACGCGTTTTCGTTTCGACGTCAGGCGAAAAGGAAATCTTTGGTTTGGCGCTCATACCGCGTCTAAAATCGAAAAATTGGGGGAAGTAAAGTTCGGTATTGAATTGATTCCAGAATAGGAATCGAAGCCAAACGTCTGCGAATTCATCCCAAGAATCGCGGGCTTCGACCGTCACTCGTTCTGCGAAAACTCGTCCTGTGAAGTTAAAGTAAGTGCGGTGATCACCTTTTTCTACTTTCAACTCATCCCATACGCCCAATGTTCCCTTCATGGTCGCGCGGGCGTTGCTGCACACCTGAAACTTGCCCTTTACCAGCGCCGCGGGCAGTTGATGTTTCAAGTCCGAATCCGCATCGTGGAGCTTTGGCAATGGAGGCACTTCCCAAAGAATATTTCTTCCGTCTAATTCAATGCGGGGACTATTACTTCCGCTCGTGATGATCGTGCCTCGGATCGTCGTTTCATCTCCGAGAGTTAATGATCTTTGCGCGCGAAAAACGCCCAAGGGGTTTATCATCGGGTCTGGGATAAGGGTGATGTCGGAAAGGCTGTCATCGTACTCTTTGTCAATGATGGGAACGTTGTACGACTTGCCACCTGGATAGAGGCGATAGCTTTTTGGCGACTCGGGGAGCGAGAGCGGAGCCGAACCGCTGCCCTCGGTATTCTCGACGGCCACGCCCAATTGGCTCAACCACGGAAGCGTGGACCCACGTTGGGAGTCCAATGGCATCCAGGCGGGACCGCTTAAAGGACGGTAATCTCCGTCTTCCGGCCGATACATCCTCCTGAGATCGGTCAAATAACGTTCGACCGCAAGATGGCCATCATCAGACTGATTGCACAGGCGGACGTTCCCACCGAACTTGACCGGGCCTTCGATGTGCAACGGGAAATGGAGAAGGCTTTTTCTATCGGCCCATTGGACCAGCGTATAGGCTTGCAGCTCGGTCCATTGCTCCGGTTCGTCGGCCATGGCGCGTCGCACGAGTTGCACGACGGTTTGCTGGCGGTGCTCGGCGCGATTGGTGGGATGGGCGGGGTCGGTGGCGTAGCCGACCGCAGTTATCGTTAAGCGGAAGGGATACTCGGCGTCGTTGCCCTTGATATCTTCGCCGTCAACATTGTCCGCCAGCAGCGTCTCGTCGCCGGTGGCAAAGGTAACTCGATATCCCATGCCTTGTCCCAAACTTGCCTCCAAGACCTCATCCACGCCTTCGTCCTGCCATTCGGCCTCGTGAATACGCCGCAGGGCGGTTGCCATGCCGGTAAGCGCCGCATGCCGTGCTTCGTCGCGCCGCAGGAGGTTGGTCTGAATCTGCAGCGACGTGATCTGGGTGCGCATCATCGTGTACGAGACGGCGAGCGTCACCGCCAGCAACCCCAGCACGAGAACGACCGTCGCTCCCCGTGGCCGGAAGCAGCGGCGCAGGGCACAATTCCCGGAAATCGAAGCCTCGCAATGACCGATCATGGTATTGCCTCAGGACTCGGCGCCACCCCGTAGTAAATCGCCGCCGAACTAAAGAACGTCAACGCCGTAGCTCCGCCTGGGTCTTGTTGCGCCGCGCTGGCGCCGGGCATGAGTTGAAGTTCGATTCGGCACATCGCTTGCCGCAGCCCCATTTGGCTGCCACGGACGCTTTGCGCCCACGGCAGCTCACTCCACGCTTTGCTCCCAGCCTCATGCTCGTCCAAGTCTTCCCGCGAAGGCCGCAACATTACATGAAACCGCACGGCGCCGCGCCGGGATCGGTTGTCTACCAGCGGAGTCCGAACGAGATCGGTAAGTTGCGTGATTTGCGTCGTATCGCGTTGCAGGAGCGCGTCCACCTCAGTCCGCCAGGCGCTGCCATCGTCCGGCGAGGGAACCTCGCGATCATCGTTGGGCGCGGTCAGTTCCAAGAGGCGGTTTGGGGCCGCGGGATCAGGCGTAAAGATCACAAGCTCGCGGAATCTCGGCAGCCCTTCGGGGTCGGTGGGATTGTCGCTTCGCCACACTACCAGCGAGTCAGGAAACCTCCACGAGCCAACCTCCTCCGCGACGACCAAATACCCGGGAAACTCTCGGCTCGCATGTGCGCCAAGGCACGCGGTGCGGATTCGCCCCAACGCCACCCGCGCGTGCTGCACCGCAACGCCTTGCCCGTGACTTTGCTGGTTGCCGGTGCTCACGGCCAAGGCCAACGCGCCCAAGGCGGCGGCCATCATCGCCATGATGGACGATGCAATAAGCAACTCAATCAGCGTCAACCCCGCGGGTCGGGCGCGCCGCATCGATCGGTGAGCATGCCCCATGAAGCCGCTCCTAAGGAAGCGTGGGAAGATGCGTGAAAACGCGCCTCGCTCGGATTAATTCCAACGACCGGCCATTGGGCAGGTCGCGGCTGATGACCACTTCCACGGCGCGATAGTCGCTGACGCCCGAAGTCAATCGCCGCGACGGATCCTCGTCGTCGACATAGTAAACCTCCACGGCTTGCCGCCACGCGTCCATCCTCCCGCCTGGTGCGCGAAAGTTCGGATGCCGCTGGCCAACACCGTCCTCGCCTTGTCCCATCACGTTTCCCCAGAAATCAACGGGCGGCTGAGCGTCAAATCCATGAAAGTCGCCCATTTCGTTAAAGCGGTGGCGTCTCGTGCCTTGCGACTCCCAACTGGTGGGACCAAGCGGCGATTGGTACACATCGCCGCCAGGCTCGCAATACATGGCGCCCGCCGCTTCGTCGATCAATTGTTCGGCGAGACCCGCCGCCACCGTTTTTTCTAGCGACTGGTTGGCGGCGTCGAGTGACGTTTCGACAGTCAACAGCACCACCGCGCCGGCCATCGCGGTCAGCGAGAGCGCAACCATGGCTTCGACCAGGGTGTAACCGGGCCGGCGACGGCGCGTCAACAAAAAAAGCGGCGGCATGCGCATGGCGTGAAGTAAAAAAGACGCGGCGGGGTCCCCTCAAGCTCCTAGCTATCCCCGCCGCGTGCGTGACCAACGCCCCTCCCCAAGGCGCGGGTGCAAGAAACCCTAGGTCATCGCCGCGACGTGTCAAGAAATTCGATTTCGACGTCGTGGGCTACTTCCCGTGGGACAGGCTTCCAGCCTGCCAAACACACCGAAATCGGCGGGCTGGAAGCCTGCCCCACGGGATTCCTGCCCGCAATGGCGCCGCGCTAGGTGGCCCAGTCGAGTCCCACATCGAGGTTAATTGCCGAATGGGTCAGAGCGCCCACGCTGATGCGTTCCACGCCCGTCTCGGCAAGCGACCGTATCGTGCGTAAGTTAACCCCGCCAGACGCCTCCAATTCCACTTGCGGATTGACGGCGTTGCGCCGCGCCACGGCTTCGCGCAGTTGATCGGGAGTCATATTGTCGAGCAGAACGATGTCGGGCGACGCGGGGAGCACCTGGTCAAGCTGCTCCAGCGTATCGACCTCGACTTCGAAGATCATCCGTTGGAATTTTTCATCGTCTTGAAGCGTATCGCGGACAAAGCGGCGGGCTTGCTCCAGGGCCGCGGCCGGTGTGTCGACTAACTTTCCTTGAGCCAGATGGTTGTCCTTGATGAGCACCGCGTCAAACAAACCCGTGCGATGATTTCGGCCGCCGCCGCAGCGGACCGCGTACTTTTCCAGACGCCGCCAACCGGGCGTTGTCTTGCGCGTATCGTAAACCCTCGCTCCCGTGCCGGCGATTGCTTCCACATACCGACGCGTTTCCGTAGCCACGCCCGACAACCGCCCCAGCAGGTTCAAGAGCGTTCGCTCGCCAGTCAACAAGTCGCGCGTGGCGCCGATCAGTTCGCCCAGACACGCGCCCGGAGCCAGAGTTGCGCCGTCGTCGAGGGCGGGCGCCCACCGAATGTCTAGCTGCATTTCGTCCACCGCGACTTCGATCGCCCGCAAGCCTGCGACAACGCCCGCTTCGCGGGCCACCACCCGTGCGCGGCCTTGGGCGCCTTGCGGCGCCAGCGCTAAAGTCGTCCAATCATACATCCGCTCCAAATCTTCGCGCACGGCCAGCCGCACGATCTGCCGGCAATCGTCCGCCACTTGGGCGTTCCAATCCAGTTGCGTGAATTCGCGCTTCATGTGTGGTTCTCGGTCGAGAGAGGATTTGGCGAAGCCATAGAATGCTTGGCAGACAGGTGCTTCAAGAAGATCTCGGCCAGCGATTGGCAGCCGGTCGCTTGGCGTAGCTCCGCAAGCGTCCCTTCGCCCGCCAAACGTCCCCGATGTAGGAGGCCGAAGCGGTCGCAAAGCCGCTCCGCTTCATCCAGGCGGTGAGTGGTGACAATGACGGCCCGACCCTCGCCGCGCAAATGTGCGATGTAGTCGAAAATCTCTTGCGTCCCCAGCACGTCCAGACCGCGGGTCGGTTCATCCAAGAGCATGATAGGCGGGTCATGAATCATGGCTCGAGCCAGGTTGACGCGCTGACGCTGCCCGGTGCTAAGCACTCCACAACGCCGGTCGAGGTAGTCGCCCAGGTCCAGCACTTCCGCCACGCAGGTCAACCGCTGCCGGGCTTGCTCCAACGTCAGGCCGTATACGTCGGCGAAGAAAAGCAGCATCTCGCGCGCAGTGAGCCATTGATAAAGCCCCGCGCTTGCCGAGACAAACCCTATGCGGCGCTTGACTTCTTCGGGCGCCTCGCTGGTGCGAAAGCCGGCGACTTCCGCCCATCCCTCGTCGGGCGTCAACAGCCCGAGGATCATGCGCAAGGTGGTTGTTTTGCCCGCGCCATTCGGACCTAACAGCCCGTACACCTCGCCTCCGCGAACTGAAAATGTCAGTCGCTCGACGGCCGTGACCTCGTCCCGTCCCGCGGCAAACCGTTTTGTAAGCTCATGTACAAGAATCATGCGGAGGCGGCTTTTCGACGACGGACGAACGGTCTTCACTTGCCAAAGATACACGGAAAACGAGCATCTGAAACCCGGCCGTCAGGGAAAGACACCAGATTGCCCCAGCAACATCGGCACTGTGGCGTCCATCCCGTTTCTAGCGGGCGACACAATGATGCGCCCGCAGCGGATGTATGGCCCGGACCGAAAGAACGGTGCGGATAGCGCCGTCGGCCGGTTCGCGCTGGCCGCCCGCCGGGATCGGCAATCTGCAAGCTAGCAATTTGCAAAACACGTTTCCCTCTGGTGTTTTCGTACGGAACCTGAAAAAATAGTAAGATTGTGAACGAGGGACGCGACTTTCCCAGCGGAGTTGGGCGATATGCGATGGATCATGTTATGGGCGGCGATCACACTCTTTGCCGGCGTGGCGCGCATCGCGGCTCAGGAACCCGTGTCGCCCGACGCCTCCGCACCTGCCGAACCGCCTTCGCCCGACCAAATTCAGCAGTGGATTCGCGACCTGGACTCCGAGCGGTATCGGTCCCGTGAAGACGCGACGGCGGCGCTTTTGCGGAGTGGTTACGACGCGGTTCAGCCCGTGACCGAGGCTGCGGCGGCCGGTGGCTTGGAAGTCGCCATTCGCGCGGTGTTCGTGCTGCGCGAAGCGGCGCTATCGGAAGACGCCAAGACGGCGGACGCCGCTGAAGCGGCGCTGGAGAGTCTTTCACAAACGCGCGGCGTGGTGGCGCCGCGAGCGGCCGGCGCGCTCCAAGCATTGTCGGAACTTCGCCGGCGGCGCATTCGAGCCTATCTGGCGGGGCTGGGCGCCAAGTTTCAATCGACGCAGCGGTTTCTTGGCGTGGACCCGTACCCGGACTATTTTGCGTTGTGGCTGGATCAGGACTGGAAAGGAACCGAGGCGGACCTGGCGAAGCTCAAGTTCTTGACGCAAATCACCACCGTCACGGTCGATGGCCCCCAAGTGAACGACGCGTGGTTGCGGCACATCGCCGCCATGCCGAATGTGATTTCGGTGTCCGTCAAGCGCGCCAAGATCACCGATGACGGGCTGGCTCTCCTCAAACCGATTCCAAAGCTTCAAGAATTGAACGTGTACTATTCGAGTATCGGCGATGGAGCCGTGGAGCATCTCACCGCGCTCCGCGGCTTGACGGTGCTTAAGCTTTATGGCGGCGGTTTCACGCGCGAGGGACAATCTGCGATCGAGCGGGCGTTTGAAAACACCGCGACGGAATTGGATATGCGAAAAGGCGCCTTCCTGGGCGTGAGTTGTAATCCGCACCCCGCAGGGTGTATGGTCACCTACGTGCGCGAGGGAAGCGCCGCCGCCAAGGCGGGTCTGCAACCCGGCGACGTCATCGTGCGTTACAACGCGCAGAAAGTGAATGACTTTGAGGGTTTGACCGCCCTCATCGCCGAACATACTCCCGGGGCTACGTCGGAACTGGAAATCCTGCGCGGGCCTGTCTCGCTAAAAAAGAAAGTCACTCTTGGCCAGTGGGAGTAATCGAATGATACGACTCAGGTTGTGGCTTTGGGCGACTCCGGCGTTTCTTCTCGGCGCCCTCTTCACCGGCGTTTCGACCGGCGACGAGACTCCTGCGCCGCAACCCGTGCCAGGCGACCCTCAAGTGCGTCCCGCAGACGACGGGGCCTTGTTCAACGGGAAGAACCTGGACGGATGGCGCATCGCCAAGACTCAGGATTTTGAGCACCAGACGCCTGTGGCCGTCGAAAATGGGGCCATGGTTTTGGCGCTGGGGCAACCCGCCAGCGGCGTGGTTTGGAAGGGTCGGCCGCCGCGCGAAAATTTTGAGGTTTCGCTTGAAGCGAAGCGGCTGAAAGGCAACGATTTCTTCTGTGGTCTGACATTCCCGGTCGGCGACTCCTATTGCACGCTAATCGTGGGTGGGTGGGGCGGCGGGACCACCGGCTTATCCAACCTCGGCGGCTACTCGGCGGTGGAAAATGAGACCAGTGGTTACACCGAGTTCAAGCAAGATCAATGGTATCGTATTCGGGTGCGCGTGACCGATCAGTCCGTCTCGGCCGCCATCGACGATGAGGAATTGTTTACCGTCCCGCGCAAGAACCACAAGTTTTCGATATGGTGGGAGCAGGAGCCAATGCGGCCGCTGGGCGTAGCTGCTTGGCGGACCCAAGCCGCGATTCGGAACGTTCGATTAAAAGCACTCCAACCAGCGACCCAGGAAGGTCGCTCCACCGTCGATTGAGTTTCCTCCAACCGATCCGAGGCCATGAAATTCCAAAAGATCCTCTTTCCGACCGACTTTTCCCACTGTAGCGACGCAGCCTTGCCCCTCGCCACGTCTTTGGCGCGCGACTCGGGCGCGCGACTGTTGATTGTCCACGTTGAAGAACCGCCTATGGCGTATGGGGGCGGGGAAATGTACTACGGCATGCCCGACCCGGTTGCCGAAGACCTGCGCGCCATGTTGCAGAAGATTACGCCCAGCGATCCCAAGGTGCCCTACGAACACCATCTGGTGATCGGCGACCCGGCGGTGGCGGTCAGCGAACTGGCCAGGAGCGAAGGAGTCGATCTGATCGTGATGGGCACCCACGGCCGCACCGGCCTACGACGGCTTTTAATGGGCAGCGTAGCGGAGGCCATTGTCCGCCGCGCTCCGTGCCCGATATTCATCATGAAGGAACCGCACGAAGCGGAGTAAGGCAATTGCTTTTGTTCGTAAGGTCGGGTGACAGCGGCATTGGACCTATGCGCTTTGCCGCTTTTGATGTGATGCGAGCTTCCCAACAAAACACGCAAACTCCGTTGCGGTGACGATGCGAGGAATCGGGTCCACGTCCGATCCTAACCTCCGCGCGAATGTGGGGGCTGAAGATTAGGCGGTCGCCCCCGCACCCGCCAACTTTTCGCGGCCTTGGAGCAGTAGCTCCTCGGTTTCCTCCCAGCCGATGCAGCCATCGGTAATCGAGACGCCATACTCCAACTTCTTGGGGTCCACCAACTTCTGCGCCCCCGGCTTGAGATTGCTTTCAATCATCATGCCAACGACCGATTCATTCCCGTCCAGGCGTTGCCCCAATACGTTGTTCCACACTTCGGCTTGGCGGCGGTAATCCTTGTTGCTGTTCGCGTGGCTGCAATCGACCATGAACCGCGGCGCCAGCCCGCGCTCGCGCAGCATGGCCGTGGCCTGGGCCACGAACTCAGGCCCGTAGTTCGGCCCGCTGCGCCCGCCGCGCAGGATAAGGTGGCCCCACGGATTGCCCGTAGTGTGGATGATGCACGTATGACCGTTGGGGTCGATGCCCAAAAAGTTGTGCGGACTGCGCGAAGCCACCAAGGCGTCGATCGCGGTGACGATCTCGCCGTCGGTGCCATTCTTGTACCCGACCGGCATCGATAGCCCGCTGGCCATTTGCCGGTGCGTGGGCGATTCCGTGGTCCGCGCGCCAATCGCGGCCCACGTGACGAGGTCGGCAATGTACTGGGGCGTAATCGGCTCGAGCATCTCGGTTGCCGTTGGCAGCCCCATCCCGGCGATCTTGAGCAACAACCGCCGAGCAATCCGCAGCCCTTCCCCCACGTCGAAGGAATCATCCATCCAGGGATCGTTAATCAGCCCCTTCCAACCCAGCGTGGTTCGCGGCTTTTCAAAGTAAACACGCATCAGTACGAAAAGTTGATCGCTCACTTGTCGCGCCAATCGGCTGAGTTTCTCGGCATAGTCGAGGGCGCTTTGTTCGTCATGGATCGAACAGGGACCGACCACGACCATCAGCCGTGGGTCATCGCCCTGGAGAATGCGTTTGACCGCCTCGCGCGTTTGAACGATCGTCTCGTTTACCGATTCGGTGGCGGGCAACTCGGCGATCAGGTCGCGCGGCGCGATGAGCGGCGTCGTGCCGCGGACATGAAGATCTTGCGTGGCTTTCATGGGTGGAATAGTCGATTGACAGGCCGCAGGGGGGAATATTTCCGTAGCGGCGGCGTCTCGCCGCCGAATGCTTCGCGTTAATTGCCGCATTTTTCGGCGGCGCTCGCGTCGCTACGACGATAAATCAAAACGTTCACAACCTCGCAGGGGTGGTTCTTGGTAGTTTGCTTTGCGCTCCGGCGATGCACAAGTGGCGGGCGCGGTTAATCGCCGCGGCGGGCGTAGATTTCTCGGAAGCTTCTCGGGGGGAGCGGCGGCAACTCGCGTTGCCGGCCCCAGGCGTTCCAGCGGTTGTAAACGAATGTGCGCGGCGTGACCGCCAGCGCCCACCGGCCCGCTTTCCGGGCCAGGCTCATCAACCAGGGTCGGCGCAGCACGATGGCCCCCAGACGCATTGGCCAACGCTTGGCGCGCGGCAACAAGCCGCGGGCGTTAATTTCGCGCCGCCACGTAAGTAGTTGGTGGTGCAGGTCAATTTTCACCGGGCACACATCGGTGCACGAGCCACACAAGCTGCTGGCGTAGGGAAGCGTGTAGTTGCGGGCCGCGTCGCGGGCGGGAGCCAGGATGGAGCCAATGGGGCCTGGCACCGTGTTGCTATAGCTATGTCCACCGCTGCGCCGGTAAATCGGGCAGGTGTTCATGCACGCGCCGCAGCGGATACAGCGGAGCGAATTGCGGAACTCATCCCGCGCCAGGATCTCGCTCCGGCCATTATCGACCAGCACAATATGCAACTCGCCTCCGGGCGCGGGGCCATGAAAATGCGACGTGTACGTAGTGATGGGCTGTCCCGTCGCGGAGCGCGCCAGGAGCCGCACGAACACGCTCAGGTCTTGCGCCCGGGGAATGAGCTTCTCGATCCCCATGCAGGCGATATGCACCTTGGGGAGCGACACGCCCAGGTCGGCATTGCCCTCGTTGGTGCAGACCACAATTCCGCCCGTCTCGGCAACTGCAAAATTGACGCCCGTCACTCCCGCGTCAGCCGCCAGGAACTTGGCGCGCAGATGTCCCCGGGCGGCCTCGGTCAAGTAACTGGGGTCCGTGGCGCCGGCGTCGGTTCCCAGATGCTCGTGAAAGAGATCTCCAACCTCCTCCTTCTTGATATGAATCGCCGGCAAGACAATATGACTGGGCGTCTCGCGGCGAAGCTGCACGATCCGCTCCCCCAGGTCCGTGTCGACGACTTCAATCCCATGTCGTTCGAGAAACGGATTGAGGTGGCACTCCTCGGTCAGCATCGACTTGCTTTTCACCAGCCGCCGAACCTGGCGCTGCTGAAGAATTCCCAAGACGATCTCGTTGTGTTCCGCCGCGTTGGCCGCCCAATGCACCTGCGCTCCCAGCCGGGTCGCGTTGCGTTCAAACTCCTCGAGGTAATCCGCTAAACACGACGCGGTATGCGCCTTGATCTGGGCCGCCGTCTCACGCAACGTTTCCCATTCGGGCAACGACTGCGCCATGCGGTCGCGTTTGGCGCGTACAAACCAAAGTGCCTGGTCGTGCCAATGCGCCCGCTCTTGATTCGCGACAAATTCGGCGGCAAGTGTAGGATGGTCGGTTGTGGCGTGCATGGCGAATGATCAGAGACAACCTGCAGTCATGGTTGTTGTCTCAAGTTCAAGGCGAATCCGTTGAATGGAGCACGACTACGTCTCCAACCGTGCAACCGATGGTTTGGTTGCCGAAGCGGGCGCGGTTGTTATCGCATTTCGTCCGGCCAGGATCTGTGCGACGTGCATGACTTGGAGCGGAGCGCCGTCGCGCCGGATTAGCCCTTCCAGATGCATCAGGCATGACATATCGGCGGCGGTCAGCACTTCGGCTCCGGCTTGCCGGTGGTCGTGAATGCGATCCCGGCCCATCATGCAGGAAATTGCTTCTTCGCTCACGGCAAAGGTGCCGCCGAACCCGCAACATTCATCGGGACGCGCAAGTTCAACGAACTCAATCCCCGCCAGCCCCTCCAATAAGCGACGAATCTTGTTGAACTGCGGCCCGACCCGCTCACTCGAAGCACCCAGCCGCAATTCTCGTAGGCCGTGGCAGCTCTGATGCAGGCCCACTCGGTAAGGAAAGTGACCTTCCACGCGCTCGACGCGAAGCACGTCGTGGAGAAACTCGCACAACTCGTACGTCTTTGATTTCAGTCCCTGAAAGCCGGGTTCGCCCGCAAGATATTCGTCATAGTGGTGACGCACCATCGCCACGCAACTGCCCGAGGGGGCGACGACATACTCGTACTTTCCAAAAACTTCTAAAAACTTCCGCGCGAAAGGGGCGGTCAAGTCGGTGCAACCCGTATTGGCCATCGGCTGCCCGCAGCACGTTTGGGCCGTGGGGAACTCCACCGTGACGCCATGCCGCTCCAGCACTTCCACCGTCGCCAAACCCACATCGGGGTACAACTGGTCCACGTAACAAGGAATAAAAAGGCCAACCGGCATGGGGGACGAAGATTAGGAGGCGGCGCGGGAGGGTACGGCCACATTATCCCGCATTCGGCCGATTCTCACCAGGGGACGATCACGAATTGATGAATCCCGGCGCTCGCTTCGCAAGGCCGCCCGCGTTGCCCGAGCGCGGCCGCTATTTCGTGGCGTACTTGGCGCCAGAGGCCTTGAATGATGATATGTCCATTACGCAGCCTTGTGTTCCAAAAACACATACTAAGGCGTCTGCAAGTCGATTCGCACCTCCGCGTGGCCGACCCGCCCGGCTCCATGCCCTTGGACGATCACCCGCAATTGCTTCGTGCCCGCTGGCGGCCGAAAACGAAACGTCGTATTCCCTTCGGGAGAGGTCGCCACGTTCGGTCGCCACAACAGCCATTCGGCGTTCTCAGCATAGGATTGTTTTCCGGCGAAACGCTTGCGTTCCGCCGATGCCGATCGTTCGGCGCCTTGTTCGAAATTGAATGGGGGCGACGCGGCAAGTTCGGAACCTGGCAACGGAAATGCATGATTAGGCCGAACTCTGCCTTCGTCAGCGAGCTTGGCGAATTGCGGATTAATTGGCATGCCCAGTTCCGCGCTGTTGCCGATTACCACACTTTGTTTTTCGAAAGACTCGCCAGCGGCGGCGGCGGCCTTAGCATGTTCTTTGGCGAGCATCAAATCAGGTGCTGGCGCCGCCCGCGGCGCCGCCGACGCGACGCCCGCTCCAAGGAGAGGATCAGCTTCGAGCTTGTCGCTCGCCGAGCCGATGTCCGTGGGAACCGCCAGTGCTTCGATTTGCGGCGGCGGTTGCTCCTTGTTTTCTCGCAAAGCGATCCGACGGCGGCCGAAGGTACGATTCAAGGAAAGCGCAAATGCCGCAGCATCCTCCAGCGCGGCATCGTCAACCATCGGCGCGCCTTGTGGGGGGCTGGAACTCAATACAACTCGCTCTTGCGTCGCAGCTTCGCCGGAATGGTTGGGAAAGGGAGCGGCGACCAGATTCAACGGCGGGCGTGCACTTCCTCCCGCAACCGAGGCGGCACCTAATCCCAAACACAGCAAGGATGCGGCCACGGCTGGCGTCCACCAACGCGTATCGACTCGGAATCTCCTCGCGCCCACGACCAGAAGGACAACCAGCAGCAGTCCGCTCGCCAGGGTACATCGTCGGCCGAAATTGGCCGCGGCCGCCGCGCGCCGCGCATGAAGGTCGGCGACCTTGTTGGCCACCAAGGGTTGAACCTGCGCGAGATTATCGGCCACGACCGGAGTTGGCAAGTGTTCTTCATCGGACGCACCGCCAGATAACGGTATCGTCGCCAAGGCGAACTCCATGTCGAACGACGTTGGTTCAAAAAAATCAAACCCTGACACAACCGCATCGCGGAAGTCCCAATTCGCACCAAAAGCATATCCCAATGGCAACTTGCCATCGGAGCGTCCGTTCAACGAGGCGAGACGAACCACTCGCGACGCGTCCTGGATGGCCACGCTCAAGGTTGCCGGGGTTGATCGCCCGACTTCGTCGGTAACCGCAATATGTATCTCGACCGGCTCCCTCAGCGAGTGGTCGGCAGCCGCCCGTTGGACGTGGAACTGGAGCAGCCGCGCTGAACGGCGCAAGACCAACCGCTGAGCGAGCGGCGCCGGCCGATGTTGAGAAAAATCATGTACGGCAATTCGAACGATGCCCGCCACTTCATCAGGAAGGGGAAGTTCGAGGGCTAAAGCGCCCGGCGCACGGGGATCGCCGACCTTGGGCCACCTCACGGCCCGGTGCGCAACCAACACATCGCGGCACATGGCTGTAACCATCAGCGGGACGTCGCGGCGGCGCGACGCCACCTGCACCACCAATGGTTCGCCGGCATCAATTACGCCCGCTGGAGCATGCAGCGCGACAAAATCTTCATCACGACTTGGCGGCAACGCCACGGTGCGGGTCGCGCCCGAGGGAGCATCGATTCGAGCCATGTACGTTCGGCCAAGGCGTGGGGTGAACGTGATCGCGCCGCCGCCTTGCTGGTCGGCTGCGAAAGTGGCGACGGTGCGTCCGGCTTGATCGTGGACGACGCCTTGAACCGCGACCGGCTCACCCGTTGGGTAAGCCGCGCGAAAATAGACGGTGTTCTCAACCTCTGCGACCAACGCGCCACCTTCCGGCACAAATTGAATGTGGGCATTGGGGGCGCCATTGGCGACCGCGGCTTGTGACGTTAACAAACCAAATTCCGATTGACGAAAAAGCTCCGAGACACCGGCCACCTCCGTCAATTGGTCGAGCCTGACCGAAGCGTCGTGTCGCCCCGCGACTGCAAGCCTGTCAAGGTCGGACATGGCTAAGTGGTCATCGCCTTCGGGTGGATTCGCGGGAATGGCAAGTGCTCCCGCGGTCACGCTGTCCCCGACGACCATTTGTTGACGGGACTCGGAGATCATCCGCGTCGTTGCGTCCGCGGCTGCACCGCGCTCGGGCGCGGGAGAAGGCGCCTGATACGTGAACTTCCTAAGCGCTCGGGTGCGGAAATGCGGCGTTTCTTTCAGCTCGTCTCGAGATTTGTGGCGGGCAAGTGTTGTGTATTCTGGCGGCTCGGAGCGAAAGTGCACGGCAAGCGGGGGCCCCTGAGGGGTAATTGAGCGCACTTCAAGGCGCGCCGGCCCAGGCGTCAACTTGGCGGGCGCCGTCAACGTGACCTGCCCGTTAGCGTCCGTTGGCTTCGGCCCTCGCCACTGTGGCGTTCTCTCGTCTTGAGTGACGAAGCGATACTCCAACAGGGTGGGCGAAGCGACGCCCTCGACCGTTTCGGCCGAGATGTGAAAGTCACGAGGCAAGTCGGGACTCACGGTTGGCGGTCCCGTTACGACAAGCCGAACATGGTTCTCGAACACGCTTTTTTCCGCCAAGGCAATTGAGCGTGGATTCAACAACGACCCAGACCAAAAACAAACATATCCGACCCACGCCACCAATAGGCACGCGGCGGCCGCCGCGACAAAATTCAGAGCGACCGACCATTGGATCGGTGGATGCCAGGTCGTCGCCGAAGAAACGGGCAATACCCGGAGCGCCGAGCATTCCCGAGGCGCGACCGTAACGGGGGCATTGCCCCCGCCAAGTTGATCGGGCGGCGCAAGCACGATTTCATCGCCACTCCAGCGGACCGCGGCCGCCACCGCCTCGTGTTGCTTGCGTACCTCGGCCCATCGGGCGGCGACTGCTGGCTCATTCGCAATTCGTGCGCGGAGCGCGTCGGCTTCCGCCGACGACAACAGGTCGTACAGCAACTCCCAAAGCTGCTGTTCCAACATTTCGCGCTCGTGGTCCATGACGATGTTTCGAGAATACCGGCACGCGTAAGATACGAAGAGGCTCGGATAGCAAAGCGCCATCAAACCACGGCCGTACGGATTTTGGCCAGGGCCAAACGCATCCGCGTCTTGACCGTACCGGTGGGCACGTCCAAGGCGAGGGCGATTTCCTCATACGTCAGGTCGCCGTTCTGCCGCAAGAGAAACACCTCGCGTTCTTCTTCGCGAAGTTCCTGGACGGCTGCTTGGATACGCGCGTATTGCTCGCGCCGTTGCACGACCGTCTCGGGATCTTCACTGACTGAAGTCAGCGCGGTTTCGTCCTGGGGCATGGGTTGGCGGCGTTTTCGCCATGCGGCTTTTCGCAGATCACGCCCGGTGTTCAACGCAATCCGGAAAATCCACGCCTTAAGGTTGGTAACCTCGGGCGCTTGGCTGCGATGCCGCCAACATTTGACGAAAGCCTCTTGCAGGGCATCTTGCGCGTCTTCCCGGTCGCCCACCAACAAACAGAGAGTCCCCAACAACTCACCCTGATAGCGCGCAAAGACCTCTTCAAGCGAGGGGGCCACCACGCCATCTTCGGAACCCGGGGGTGGGGCTACGTGGGTCGCGTTCATGCCTGCGCAGATAAGACGACGTGCGAGCGTCTACGGTTTTGAAGAGTCAGGATTTTTGTCGAGGCGCAATGACAAATTGGTAGAATAGTGGGATAACGGATAACGCGTCCGTTTCTTAGATGCTCTCGGCAAAGGTATAAAAAATTTTGATATCAGTAACGTGCAACCTAATACCGTAGCGGTAGGCCAATGCTACTGCGGGGGAATCACACAAAAAATCACGGGCAATACAGATTATCAACTTAAGTTGGGACGATTGCCTTGTCGTCGCGGCTCTTTTCGTGCGGCCGCCCCACCATTCCAACAGCGCGGCAACTGGCGCACGACGAGGGTGGATAAATATTCAGTAAATGGCACGAATTTTGCTAATTTAGTTATCGCCCACTGGATTTTGGGTTCTGCTTTCCGGAGAACTAGTGATGAAATCGTCGACCCTACGCGCATGTATCGCACCCCTGTTGGGCGCAGCCCTGACTATGGGGTTGTTCAACAACCGCGCTGCCGGGCAACCTGCCGGCTACTTCGTGCAGCCGCGAGGCTATCACCACGCATCGACACTTGAAGAAGGCTACGCCCGTGGGTTGGCCGACGTGGTGCGGTCTGCGGGCGCCGCCAACTTAATGCACTCCCGGGCCGCCCTGAACTACGAAGACGCGCGCGCCAAGTACTTCGAGAACCGCCTTCGCGGGGTTCAAACGTACTTCGACATGAAGCAAATGAACCGCGATTATCGCGCGGAAATGCGCGGTCAGCGCGCTACTTCCGAGCAGTTGTTCCGATTAGCCAAAGCCCGTGCGCCGGAACCCCTCAGCCCAAGCGAACTCGATCCCTACTCCGGCGAAGTGCGTTGGCCGATGCTGCTTCTCGATGACCATTACACCGAAAATCGTGAGATGGTGGATGACTTGGTGCGGAAACGTGTTAGCGATCCCCTAACGGTAACTACCGACGATCGCGCCGCGCTTCGCGCTTCGCTGGATGGTCTGGCTCAACAGATGCAAGCCAACATTTCGGTTTATAATCCCCAGGAATATGTAAATGCCAAGAGCTTCCTGCAAAGCCTGGCCGTGACGACCAATTCGGGCGCCATCTATTAGCGCCGCGTTTGGCCCGCTAGCCTTACCGCGATTGCGGTAACTTTCATCCGTTATGAAGGCGCAATGAATGAGGCGAGGAAACACAAGCGTCTCATTCGCTCGATCTTGAACTTCGCTCGATCAACACCCTTGACTCATCTCACCTGGGAGACTTTTATGCGCCGATCCTTGTCGCAGGAAGTTCGGTTCGGTTTGTGGGGAGCCGCGTTTCTTTCCATCGTCTTCATCGTCTCGCCCGTTTTCGCGCAAGGCCAACCGTCACGCCCTGCCTCTCCAAAGAAACCGCCTCCAACGCAACGTCAAAAAGCTGGGCCCGCCGATGTAGCGCCGGTGGCCGCGTTAACGGAACAACTCAAATCGGAAACGCAGGGGCCGCAAGCCGTTGGGCAGTTGGCTCGACTTGACGCGGCCACGGCCGTGCCTGCCTTAACGAAGGCACTCGGGGCCGATTATCCCGCGGAAGTGCGTTGGCGCGCAGCGCGTGAATTGGGCAATGTTGGGCAAGCGGCGGAACCAGCGCTCGGCGGATTGATTGCGAATTTGAAAGACAACGACCATCGCGTCCGGGCGTATGCGTGTTTCGCCCTGGGCCGCATCGGAGGAGCAGCCACCCAGGCGGCAACGCCAAGTTTGGTGGAGCGAGTCACGGACGATAACGCCATTGTCCGCCGCGCCGCGGTCGATGCGTTGCTCGCCCTTCAACCCGACAAGAATGTGCTCGTGCCGCTGATGGCCAAAGCGCTGGGAGACGCTGAACCACGGATTGCTATTGCCGCGGTGCGTACGCTCGTGAGTCAGGGCGAAGCGGTGGTTCCGGCCTTGATTGCCGCACTTGAGAACGAGAAGGCCGCCTATTGGGCTACCGTCGCGCTGGAGCAAATGGGCCCGCGCGCCGCTGAGGCGGTTCCCACGTTGTCGCGGCTTGTAAACCATTCCGATCCCGAAGTTCGTTTGCAAGCTCTGATGACCCTGGCTGCCGTAGGCGAAGCAGCCCGCCCCGCGACACCGCAGATTATCGACCGTCTCAAAAACGACCCACTCAATGGCGTGCGCTATGCGGCGGCGTACGCGCTTGGCAGGATCGGCGTCGACGCCCAGGCTCAGGCAAGTCTGAACGAAACCGCGCGTAGCGATAACCTGATGCTCGCCATGGTTTCGGCATGGGCTTTGGCGCAAGCACATCCACAAGATAAACAAATCGCGACGCACGCTGCGAATCTGATTGTATCCGGCTTGAAGTCCGAAGATCCGACGTTGCAAGCCGCCGCGGCTCGAATCCTGGCCGAATCCAAGATCTCGACCGCCATTACCACTCCCGCCTTGGAAAGCGCTCTGGCGACGACATCGCCGGAAGTGGTGGCGCAAGCCATCGAAGCCTTCGCGGCGCAAGGGGCAAAAGCAGTCCCGCGGATCACCGCCGCGCTGGACAACGAGAAATTGCGTCCCTACGCCTTGAAGATCATTTCGCAGATTGGCGCCGATGCGGCCGAGGCGGTTCCGGCACTGATCAAGGCTCTCGACGGCGCCGACGCCGAAACCCGGGCGGAGTTGCATTTCGCACTTGCGGCGATCGGTCCCGCCTCGGCGCCGGCGGCGCCGAAACTTGTCGAGGCGCTCGCGTCGGACGACAACCAAGTTAAGTACAGCGCGATCTACGCGCTGGGGAGAATCGGAGAACAAGCCCGTGACGCCGCGTATCAGGACCTTGTCCAACTCTTGGCAACCGACGACCAGTTCACCCGCATCGCGGCCGTATGGGCCATGGTGCGTCTCGATCCGGGGCGTCCGGAATTGGCTGAGAAGGCGGTTCCGCTGCTGACCGAAGCGCTCAAATCGGATCGCGAGGAGGTGCGCGCCGAGGCGGCATCGACACTGGGCGAGCTTGGCAAGCACGCGCAACCCGCGGCGCCCGCTTTGAAAAAAGCGCTACAAGATCCAAGTACTGCCGTGCAAGAAGCGGCTCGCGCGGCGTTGGAGCGTATCGAACAGTAGCGCAAAGAGAGGCCTTTTGCCAACGAACCCGGCAGGCGATAATTGAGTGCGTTTTTCCGCCTCGGCGTGGTGGCCGAGGCTTTACTTGCATTCGCCTGTCCCCGATCATGCCACGTGCGACTCATCTCGGATACCCGCACCTAGGTTTGGGCCTGGGGTTGCGCTCGGTCCATTTCGACTATATTCTGCGCCATCAACCGAGGGTCGATTGGTTTGAGATCATCTCGGAGAATTTTCTCGATTCCGCTGGCCGCCCACGCTATGTGCTGGACCAGATTGCCGAACGGTATCCCGTGGTTATGCACGGCGTTTCGCTTTCCATCGGCAGTACCGCCCCGCTTGATCGTGCGTACCTCCAAAAGGTGAAGCGTCTGGCCGACGCTATCGGCGCGCGGTGGATCTCGGACCACGTCTGCTGGACCGGCGTGGCGGGACGAAACACGCACGACCTCCTTCCACTTCCGATGAACGAAGCGTCGCTACGCCACGTGATCGAAAGAATTCGCGTGGCGCAAGACGTTCTGGAACGTCCGCTTGTGCTGGAGAACCCGAGCAGTTACGTCACGTTCTCGGCCTCGACGATGGCCGAATGGGAGTTTCTGACGCGCATGGCGACGGAGTCCGACTGCGGGTTGCTGCTCGACGTGAACAACGTCTACGTATCGAGCGTGAATCACGACTTCGACCCGGTTGAATATCTCCATGCCGTACCGCACTCGCGAATCGTGCAGTTCCATCTCGCGGGCCACCGCGACTGCGGCACGCACTTGATCGATACGCACGATGGCAAAGTGGTCGACCCCGTCTGGCGCCTGTACCGTCTGGCGTACGAGTTGACCGGCGGTGCGTCGACGCTATTGGAATGGGACGCCCAAATCCCTGAGTTTCCCGTCCTTCATGCCGAGGCCCTTGAGGCGCGGAAGTACATGGGGATGGCGATGTTTTCCGATTCGCGACCGTCGGTCGAGGAGCCAGCCGAGCCGTTCTCGCTCGGAGCGTGCGACCAAGGACGGGCCGCCACGCCGCCACACCCCGCCTCCTTTATCGTCGCGGAAGTCGAATGAACGATACTCGGCCGCCGCAAGAATTGGCGGCGATTCAACAATGGATGCAGGCGGTCATCACGCACCCGCACGGGGTGGAGGCGGGGATCCAGTCCGAACCGGCCCGCGCCCTTGTTGATGTATCGCCGCAAACAGCCAATAGCGTCGTTTTGCCGTCGCGGCGTATGTCAAGCGTCGAACGTCTCCAGATTTACGCCACCGCCTACTTCGCTCGGCTCTTGGACTGTCTCTGCGAGGAATTTCCTGCGACGGCGCACGCGGCTGGTGATGAAGCGTTCGCGACGTTTGCGTGGGGATACTTGCAAGCACATCCATCCCAAAGCTATACGCTGGGCGAGTTGGGGCGGAATTTCCCCGCATTTCTCCAGGCCACACGGCCGCCACGACAATCCGGGAGCGATGCCGACGAAGCCGATTTTTTCATCGAACTGGCGCGGCTTGAACGCATCTATAGCGAAGTGTTCGATGGCCCTGGGATTGAGACAGCTCGCATCTTACAGCCCGAAGACCTCGCCGCCATCGCACCCCAGCAATGGCCCCAGGCGCGACTAACGCCGGTTGTTTGCCTGCGGCTAGTAGAGGTGAAGTTTCCCGTTCACGAGTACATCTCGGCCGTGCGGCAACGGCGACCCGCGCCGTTCCCCTCGCCGCGGCAGACGTTTCTTGTTGTCACGCGACACAATTATCAAGTGCGCCGCCGCGCCGTCGCGCGCGATGAATTCCAGGTACTCATGACGCTTGCCGCGGGGGCTACGCTTGGCGGCGCTCTTGGGCAAATCGCGGAGCAGTCGGATACAGACTTAGGAGTAATCGCCGCAAACGTCGAACGATGGTTCCACGACTGGGCCGCCGCGGGCTATTTCCAGAATGTGACCGTTTCGCCAAAATAGGCGTCGGGCGGCGTTATCATTTCCAACGGGTCGGGACGCGCCGATTCCTGTTTCTTCGATGCAACAAAAGGTATGCGATGTCTCACGAATTCCCCCGCTACGTGATATTTGTCGATCAGGATGACGAAGAAGGAGTTATGCTGGCCGCGCCGCTGGAGGACGGCGACCGTGATTACTTTGTCAACGGAATCTTGCCGACGCTGCGACCTTTGTCGGACGAAGAATACATGCATGGCCCGGTGTACATCCTCCATACACTCGCGAAATCAAGCTACATCCTTTACCAAGGTGATGTTTATTGGTGCGTCGAATGGGAGCCTGGGCTGATCGTCGTGCGGTTCTCGCCCACCGGGGCCTTGGCCTGGACCGCGCTTCGCTCGCCCAATCCCGAGTTTGCGGGCCGCACGCCAAACGAGGCGGATATTCGTTACTACAAGGAAGACGCCGAAAACCACCAATACAACCTCGTCTTCAATGCGTGGGACGCGCAGTTTGAGGAAATCGAGCGGACGTGGAAATCCTTCACGCGCGCCACTGACGAAACAGTCCAAGCATTTGACGCGGCCATGGCGCACGTGCAGCGCCTCGGGGAACAGATGGAGGCGCGCTATCCCAACCAAGAAGCCATTGCCCAGTGGCGCGAACAGAGCCGGCAAAATCTCCAGCAATGGGCCGGCGAGGGAGTCCGAATTTTGCCGCGATGAACCGGCACGATTTGCTTACCCAAAACATGTGTCGGCCTCGACGCCGCCCCGCAACAACGCTTGGTCCTCACAGAGGATGTTAATCGAACACAGCGAGACTTGTGGTGGCGCTTTCCAGTTCCTCAATGTATTGACGATCGACGTTGCAATCCGCCAGATGAAGAATGCGCAAGTGCTCCATGCCGGCCAGGTGCCGTAGGTGCTCGCCTTGAAGGGGGCACCCACTCAAATTGATCACGTTCAGGAACTTCATTCCACGCAGAGATACCAAGCCAGACCCTTGCACCTTGGCTCCGCGCAAGGCCAACGTTTCCATTCCCACAAGCGGCGCCAGATGGCGCAACCCCGCGTCGGTGATGTTGCATTGACTCAGGTTCAAGACCTGAAGTTTCGTCAATCCCGAAAGGTGGGTCGTTCCTTCGTCCGTAACATTGGCGCCTGCCAGAGACAGAACTTCCAAGTTCGTCAAACGCGCCACTGGCTCAAGGTCTTTGTCGGTAAGCGGCAACGCGTCAAGAAACAGACGGCAAAGCCGTGGCAAGCGGCCTAATCGCGGCAGTTCCGCCCCGGTGACATGCGAGCCGCTCAGATAGATTTCCTCCAACCTGGGGAAGACGCCCACCTGGGCCAGTTCCGCATCGCCTGCTTGTGAATCGGAGGCGTCGATCGACAGCACCGCGCCCGTGGGGCCTTTCTCGACCCGCGCCCCGCGTCGCTCCCAAGCCGCGGCAGCCTCGGCCTGTTGCGTGATGGATTCGGGAGTCAAGTGGGCTGTTAGCACCCAGCCCGCCATGGCGCGGCCATTCAGGTATGCATGCCCCGCAGTCCACGAACCGGAAACGCGCGCGATATTGATCCACGTGTTCGCGGGTAGTTGCGCTATCGTCCGATCGTTGTTGTGCAGCGCGGTTCCCGCCGCCGTCACCGACGCGAAATCGCCTGGACGTAGTTTCTCTTGGGCATAGGCGTTGGCCGGTAAGAGTAAGCACGCAGTTGCCAGGACCAGGGCGCGCATCATTCGCAAGTCTCCCGTGGAAGGGCTGCACCGAGGGCGATTCACGCTCCCGTCGCGCACTACGTTGCAACACGCTTAGTCTAACTCGCGTCTCGTCCGACGTCCTCTCCCAGCGTACAATGAAACGAGTTTTGTTCCGAGTGAACCGAGCCAATTCCCTTTCCCGGCGACCCGTTTAACACCATGCTGCCGCGTATTCTCGAACCTGAAGTGATGGAGTCGCTGGAAGAAGCGCTCGATTATAACGAAATGGACCATCACGAGGTCAACGAACGCTTTGTGGCTGACCTGGCCGAGGCCGCCGGCGGTGCTGTCGAAGGAGATGTGCTGGACATTGGCACTGGCACCGCGCTGATTCCCATCGAGCTTTGCCGCAGGTGCGAAGACTGCCGGATTCTGGCGATCGACATGGCGATTCCCATGCTCGACGTGGCGCGGCTCAATCTTGAAATCGCCAATTTGACCGGCCGCGTGCAGCTCGGACGCATCGACGCCAAGGAACTGCCGTTCCCCGACGACAGCTTCGCCGTGGTTATGTCCAATAGCATCGTCCACCACATTCCCGAACCGTTTGCTGCCTTGCGCGAGGCGATCCGCGTAACCGCGCCTGGCGGCCTGCTGTTCTTTCGCGATCTATTGCGTCCGGCCAGCGACGCCGAAGTAGTTCGCCTGGTGGAAACCTATACGGGTGGAGAAAACGACCATGCCCGGCAAATGTTCTCGGATTCGCTCCGAGCCGCATTGACGCTGGATGAAGTGCGACAAGGAATCGAGCAACTCGGTTTCTCCCCGGACTCGGTCGCCATGACGAGCGACCGCCATTGGACCTGGGCCGCACGCAAACCTCTGGCGGCCTCGTAGTTTGCCGATCTAGCCGCCCTCGAAAGAAAACGATCCTTGTGAGCCAGTAATGTCCGCCAGTGAATTGACTTCCGAACCAGTCGAGCTGACGGTCGCCTCGACCGACGCGGGTAAGCGGCTCGATGCGTTCCTTGCGGAAAAGTTTCCGCTGTATAGCCGCGTATTGCTACGCAGGATCATCGCCAGCGACGGCGTGACGGTCGACGGCGAGCGGACCAAAGTGGCGTATCGCCTGCGCGAGGGGCAAAAAGTGCGCGTCTCGCTGCCCGAATTGCCGCGTCAGGCGCCTCGGCCGGAAAATATTCCGATCGACGTGCTTTACGAGGACGAATGGATTGTCGCCATCAATAAACCGCCGCGAATGGTGGTGCATCCGAGCCGCGGGCACTGGTCGGGGACATTGGCCGCGGCTTTGACATACCACTTTGACCAGTTGAGCGAGGTCGGCGGCGCCTCGCGGCCGGGCATCATTCACCGGCTTGACCGCGATACGTCCGGCGTCATGGTCGTGGCGAAGAAAGACCGGGCGCATTTGGCGCTTGCCGCGCAGTTCGAAGGACGAACGATTGAAAAGGAATACTTCACCATCGTCTCGGGCGCCGTCAATCGGGATCGGGACGTAATCGAGCAACCAATCGGCGCGCATCCTAGTCATCGAGAGAAGATGGCGATTCGGGCCGGGCACGCCACTAGCCGCGACGCCCGCACGTTCTACGAGGTGGCGGAGCGATTTGACGGTTACACCGCGCTCCGGATTTTTCCCAAAACGGGGCGCACACACCAGATCCGCGTTCACCTGACCCATATTAGATATCCGATTCTATGCGACAAGTTGTACGGCGGCCGCTCACAGATCACGCTAGGTGAGATTCGCGAACGGCGCGAGGATGAGCAGGTCATCCTTGATCGCATGGCCCTGCACGCTCGACGCCTCAAATTGACCCACCCCATAACGCAGGAGCCGCTAGAGCTAGTCGCTCCGCTGCGCGACGACATCGAGCGCGTCCTCCGGGAGCTTCGCAACTACCGTTCCTTGGCCGCCAAGCGGTGAACTTCGCGATGAATTCCGCGTTCGTCGCCCCAAACTCGCATCGGCGACCTAGGCCGTCAGGCTGGGGGGCTTTTAGGCTGTGTTCGACGACGATTGCCTTTCCGCTTTAGCGACGATTAGAATTCCCGGTTCTTTGTTTCGGATGGGTGTGTTTCGCGCAGCGTAGCGGAGCGAAACA
>JAANMU010001061.1_pt1 | contig 27655 bp, 17 predicted proteins | sample 7279701 | NCBI WGS metagenome assembly JAANMU01 (sample SAMN14094539, study PRJNA606508) | bioreactor metagenome | isolation source: A lab-scale SPAN reactor treating ammonium-rich wastewater day 57 | place: Ireland: Galway | collected 2017-03-13 | reverse complement strand
CCTCATGGATTCGCCTCCACACCCTTCCTTCTATCGCCCGCGAATCCACCTTATTCAACTGTCCAGTTTTTGCCGAGTAGCTCAGCATTCAGCCAGAATGGAAGCAACACGCTCAATAGTAGTTGAACCTCTGCGCTCCTGGGCTGTTCTGGAATTATGGCCAAATTTTTCAAGAAACTTCCCTGTCCCGCGTCGTTGACCGAAACGGAACATATAAAAGACCGCTGGAAAAACAGCCGAAAGGTCAACACTCTGCACCGAAAGAGGAAGTGCTTTCGTGTAGTTTCCGGTCCATATCTCTCTTATTTTCCTGGGACCAAGGACGTCTTCGACCACACTTTGGTACGTTGAATTAGTGGTGCTCATTGATCTCCTCCCGGATTGATGGCTGACAATACCATTTTCTGCTCAGGGCCCTCTGATCCTTCCTCCACCACAGATGAAATCCGATAGATCGTTTCATCCTGGATCGGATTCCAGGCCAGCATCTCCCGCTCATCCTCACGAACAAGGCGTTGAATAAATATTGACAAATGGGCGAATGTGTCGTCGGTCGACACATCACCCAGTTGATAGCCCTCACTCAGTTCCAGAAGCAGATGAAAGAGCTCAGCACCCAGCCGCAGACGCTCCTTTCGACCGTCACGATATGTGTAGACCAGGAAGGCCTGGCGATGCAGGCGATCCACACCTTTTATGGAGGGAGGCAGATCTGCTTCCAACTGAAAGGAAGCCAAAGGCTTTTCTACCCAGAATGCGGTTTCAGTGGGAGTTCGTGGGGTGATACGCAAAGGCACCACATCCGGTCGGTCCAGCGCCTGTGGTGGAAGATCCTCAAGCCGTGAAATGCCTTTGCATAATTGGATGCAAAGATTCGACCTTCCCTTTGCACCCATATCATCACTGTCCAGTGGTAAATTTCGGAACTGGCGCAGGTGCTGCCCCCTTGCCAATCCAAGGGTGTAGCGGGTCCCCGCCACTTGTTTGATGTGGTCCTCAGTCCATTCAAAATAGGCACAGCGACGGGCCGATTCCAGGGAAAGCTGGCTGTAATGGGGAGGTGAATCTGGACTGTCAGATGAAGGGACGCTCAACAGGTATCGGTCAATCTGGGGATGCGCTTCAAGAGCAGGATCAAACCGGGCCAGCTCACGTAAAACCTCACCTTGACGGTTTGGGGAATTGGGAGAGAAGGCACGATCCCAGTAGTCAGTCGCTGGAATATCAGAACCATTGTGATAATCCTCACAGTAATGCACTCCAAAGAGAATATAAACTAATGCAGCTCGCAGTTCACGGACTGTAATATGCGTTTCGCCACGAAGGTGAACTGCCTGGAGGGCTTCATAAAGCCGTTGGCGCGATTGCTTGCGATTGGTACTTTCCGCGACGTCAGAAACACCATCTGGACCGAATATCCGCATCGCCCGATACACCTTACAACGGTCTTTAGCGGAGCAGGATTGACAAGGTTTCCAGATGTCGCAAGCTGCCTCGCCACCAAACAGATGATCGAGCAGCCGCTCGAGGAAAACCGTATCAATTTGATTCATTTCAGGAGTAACGCCCCCTACGAGTGACCTCTGGTTGAGGCTGATAAACCGAATGTACGATTCTCCGCCACTGGTTTCTTTTTCGAGGAGGTCGCAAAGCTCATCTATCAGTGGTATTTTGTCGCCTTGGCGCTCCTCTGCTCCTTCGATCCATTCCAGCAGGCGACCATCATTGATAGCCAATAAGTGCACAATATCGGCATCGGGAGGTCCCGCCAGGAAAGGTGCAAAAATCTCATCGAGAAGCTCATCAGCAGACCTTTCATGCCAGGCTGCAGATCCATCGAGATTCATTCTCACCACCAGCCCATCATCCAGCTGCCCTTCGAGAATCCGATTGGATGAAGATTGTCTGCCCAGCCCAAGTTGTGCCCAAAGGTGCTGAAGCAGCGCTGTTTTCCCATCACCAGCATTCCCGCAGAGTATAACGAGACGAACCCGGCGCTTCTGAATATCCTCGAGAAGGGTCTCTTCCAGATTGGTCGGAACGTAGGTCTGCTCAGCGAAATCTGTATCTAATCCTCGTGTCTCGCGATTCCCCCAACGGGAGCCAGGATAGGATTGCAGGAGGGACAGAAGCCATTCCACCCGTTCCTCACGCAGCTCGGTCTGGATCTTTTCTGCTGGTGTTGTGATCGAATGTGCGGGAGGCTTAATGTCTTCCTCCACAGGTTTTCCCAAGTCGGTAAGTCCCTGTTTCAGTGCTGTAAGCGCCTCTGTAACAGAACCAAACCGTTGTGTCGGCTCAGGATGCGTTGCTTTGTCCATGAACTCCGAAAGGATGGGATACTCCTGGCGATCCAATCCTTCCCAGTTCAATCCGCGCTCCTTGGCTTGTATGCCATTATGCAGAAATGGTTCCTTGTCAAAAACAACATGGAAAAAGCTGGCGGCAAGTGCGTAGATATCATCCGACGGAGAAGCTGGCCTTTTTTCCAGGTAAGAGGGAGAGGAATATAGAGTAGTTCCCGGACCGGTGATCGGCTCACCTGTCTTTCCGACGAAGTCAAAATCTGTAAGTACCAGATCATTCCCAGAAACTATCAAATTCCAGGGACTCACATCACCGTGGATCAGGCCGTTTCGATGAAGGACACTCAATGCTTCGCAGGTTGCGTTCAGCCATCTCAAAGCCAGCGCTTCACTTGATATCTCCTGCTGTTCTTCAACTAGAAGCGGGAAGATACCGGTGAATTCACCAAGCGGCGCACCTTCCACCCAGGTCATGAGTGCAATGAACTCATTCTCCCGCCATTCTTTGGCTACCTCAAATATCGTAGAGAGTCCCGGATGCCCACCAAGGTGGGAGCGAGCCAGGCTATACGCTTTGAGTACACGCTCTCCTTTTTCATTGTTGTGCCCTGCTTTCGCCACATAGGTTCCAAGTTCCTCATTCCCTGCCTTGTCGATTTCAACTACTTTGAACGTTGTTCCAACACCTCCGGATCCCAGCCTAGCGATAATTCGGTATTCTCGACCATTGAAAGACACGATCTGGTCTTCACTCCAGAAACGAGCATGCAGCTTTGGGATCTGTGGGGAAGATTTCCCAAGCAAATTCGAGGCTGACATTTCCAGATCTTGAAGAATGATGCGTTCCTCAGGTTTTTCTGCTAAGCCTTTTTTTAGATCTGCCTTGAATCGTCGACCTGCCTCATCACAGTTCTCATCAAAAAGGTCAGTCAGGCATGCGCAAATCGAATAAACATCCGAACGGGAGTCGGCTGCACCCAATCCCTGCTCACGAACCTCAGGAGCAACAGAAATATCCCATCCCCCTGGGGGTGCTTGTGTGGATGCTACACTGATATTGGATGGAATTCTTGAATACTCGAATCCGGTCAGAATCGGTGAATTATCATGCTTTACAAGGATGGTCTTCGGAGTGAGATTTCGATGAACCATCGGCTGATCTCCAGACTCTGCCTCATGCAGTTTGATGAGAGCACAGAGCGCGTTACGGGAAAAATCTATGCGGGCTATTGTGTCCCAGGATGAATCGGTTGACCGCTCCTGAAGGCTTGGAACAGCCGGGTCAACTACTGTGAAAAAAAACATCTCTCCAGCATATCCCGGTGCGTCTTGAAAAGAGTCCAGAATACGCGGCGCCCATGGTTGAATCTGAAGTCGTTGGAGAGCATCGAACTCACGTCTTGCTTTCACTTCGGAATTTTTATCATCACTTGCAGAAAGGTCATAAAGATGCAGGATGACCTGATCTTGCCTTGCGGAGTGGGTCCCTTTGTAAATCCGGTGGAAGCGTTCTTTTTTTGGGGTCTGAAGTTCCAAATTGATGTAACCTGCAAGTCTTTTAAGAGAGCCGTCTATCGCTACAGCACTCTTTGGTTCCAGAGAGCGAGCAAGCCTTTGTATGTCCTGCTGGCTGAGTACTTGGGGGGATTTCAACTTCAGAATGTCTTCCCACTCGTTCAATGTGTGGAATCTGACTCCACGTACACTTTTTTCCGAAAGGCGTTTTACTTTGGAGATTTCTTGAGTCAGTAGAAAAGCTCCATCGACACGGGGAAGGTTTTGATCGAACCTGCGGAGCGTCGTTCCAATTTTGCGCGCCTTGATTGTAACTTTGTCTGCATGCTGTTCAACGAGATCCTTGTGCTCTTCCACCCATTGCGGCGTCCAGTGCTTAACCTCGATAACGTGGACTCCAGATGGTCCTATCGCAACGATGTCGATTTCTTCGGATTGCATCTGGTGATTTACTGAGAAAGCCAAATTTGTCAGCAGAACCCAATCAAGATCCCCGGAGATGGACTGCAGCCCTTTCTCCAGGTGTTTAATGGCTTTGAGTTCGCTTTCATTTGCCGCTGGCCCACAGGCGTAAATGGTAAGGTTCATCCATTTCCCTCTACTCATCAGGAGTCGTACTCTGAAGATCTATATGACTTTACGATACCTATGCACCTCATGTCACTCCAATTGCTTATTTGTTTTTATCGCCCGGGATAGAACCATCTCATAAATGTCTTAAGAGGATGAGAATACGTCCGATGTGGACCATTCCCAAGAAATTCCTTGTGGAATATTCGTAACAGATGACCTGGCGTAAAGCCCGGCAGAGATTCGTTTTACTTTCCAGCGGTGTTTGTAACGGCACAAAGGATGCTTGAAGAGTTTCCTCAACCATGGTTACTTTGTGAGGCGAAGCACTTGTGACATGAGCCGTGAGAGGAAGACCATGGCAGTCTGCAATTGCCATGGTTTTGTGGCCTCATCCGCGTTTGGTTTTCTCATCACAAGATCCCTCTTTTTGGCGCCTGAAAATGATCCATCGATGAACACTTCGGAAAGGTTGAGTTTCCCTGTTTCTCCCAGGCCATAAGCCGGGTGCAGGGGTGAGCCGGGGGGAATCCGGTCATCCAGATTCATCCCCCGGCATATCGAACCAAGTTGGATTTCAGGGGGCTTCCAGGCGTTCAATTCCGTGCCTGAAAGTTTCCCAAATCGTGCCTGAAAGTTTCCCAAAATGGGGCTGAAATGGGCCGGAAACCAGCGGCTATCGAGTGTTTGGAATCTCTTTTTCGGAAGGTTGTAAGTGAAGTGAATTGAGGTGGTTAGAAATGGTCGGGGCGACTGGATTTGAACCAGCGACCACTTGACCCCCAGTCAAGTACGCTACCAGGCTGCGCCACGCCCCGACTCCATCAACCATAGCACCGCCCCTTAGCGTTCTCAAGCCTTCCCTGCAAAGCTGTTATAACCACAAGAGATTGCCCAGTATCAGCCAGGCAGGAAAGTCCGTTTCAATGGCCATGTGGAGGGGAAGGCACGATCAAGGACGCATTTGTTATGAATCGCAGAAATCCAGACCATCGGAAGGTAATCCATGAGGTGAGGGCCATTTGACACAGTCAGAGGCGGGAGGCCAGTTGGGAATTACGGAGCGTCAGGCGCAAAGGTTGCAGAGATGCGTCGAAACCGAGAGAGTCACAGGAATCCTCCACCGTGGGCGGAAAAGGTATTTAAACCGGAGAATGAAAGCGGAGGAAGATGGCGGTGACAACCCAATGATTCCTCCTTGAGTGCTTCCGAAAGGTACGATAGATCATGAACTATCCCAAGTGGGAGTTGACAGGAGAAAACGATCCCTTCAAGTCCCACGGGGCCACAGGCGGTGTTGTGGCGGCAACCCACCCGTCGCTGTAGATCGCACGGTTGGCAAACATCTCGAAGTATTGTGTCCGGTGTTTCGAGGGTGCTTGAGCGTTGTCAAACGAATAGACCATGCTCACACCCTCCACGGGTTTCTGCGGAACGCCATTTAAGACGGCGGGAGCTTGCACTCCGCAGGCTTCGAGGATAGTTGGCGCGATATCAATGATATGGTGGAACTGTGTGCGGATGCTCCCCTTGTCTTTGATCCGGGCAGGCCACGAAATAACGAGGCCATTAGCTGTACCTCCAAAATGGGAGGCGATTTGTTTTGTCCATTGGAAAGGAGTATTCATGGCGTGAGCCCATCCAATAGGATAATGGTTGTTTGTGTTCGGTCCACCGAGTTCATCCATACGCTTCAGAATTTCAGCAAAGTCCTCCGGAACACCATTAAAGTAAGTAAGTTCATTCAGCAATCCTTGCGGACCACCCTCGGCACTCGCGCCGTTGTCGCCCTGGATATAGATCACCAGTGTGTTGTCGAGATCGCCCATATCCTCAATGGCATCAAGGATACGCCCCATCTGATAATCGGCGTGAGAAAGCGCTGCGAACCGCGCCCTGCAGATCGACCACAGTGACTGCTGAGGCACTCAGGTGGGGCTTCTGGCACCTCAGCGATTTTTCCCGGGCCTACAAGGAATGCTTCGGTGAGCTGCCCTCGGGCACTCTACGGCGAAAGCCGGAGGCTGAAATTAGGCCGGGCAGTTGAGGTGTAGTGGTTAATTCATGGAGCCAGGCCAATGCCTCCTCGCCGAAACCGATGGTGGCCTATGGGAGTGATCATCTCAGGCGCCAACGCAAGGACAATCCTCAAACACCTCAGATTGATCCCGATTTGGATGATAGCCCCATGGGTCTGCAAGACTGCCCGGTGCTTATCTTGGCTGTCTCTGGCGTTGAGATTCAAGGGGGGATGTCTGGAGGTTGTGGAAATCGAAGGCCGTCCAGGCAAATACCCCCATCCTGGGCCCGCACATCCATCCGCCTTACGAATATTGAGAAGGGAACAAGCCCCGGCAGCAGAGTGAACCAAAGTCGGGTGGTGGTGCCTGAGGAAACGGCAGCTCTGCCGCTGATGGGGCGTGCCTGTGGACAAAGCGGCCGGACATTTCTATCTGGCCAAGAACCGGTCATTTCCAATTTTGCGGTAACATTGCAAGATCATCAGTTGAATTGACATACCCGGGCTGGCCCTGTAGCCTGAAGAAGAAAGAAAAAGAGGTATCACTGGGCCTCCAGATTTTCTTTATCGTGGGGTGGCTGTGTCTAAAATCCTTTTCCTGAACTGCTATGACGATATGATGCTGGCGCTGCGGACCATGTCCGCCCAGCTGCAGGCAGATGGCCACGAGGTTTACCTGCTGGCTCTGCGCCACCTCGAGGATTGCTTCACCCCCTGTGATCCCCCGCTGCTTCATCCGGTTTACAACCAATCCATGCAGACCACACAGAAAGAGGTCGATCTGGTGGTCTCGGTGTTCGAGAAAATCGACCCGGACTGGGTCGGTTTTTCGGTCACCTCAAATCATATCGGCCTTTTCATTTACCTCGGGAAGCTTTTCAAGCAGATTAAACCCGGGCTGACCATTGTCTGGGGTGGAGCCGATGTCTGGTTCAATGCCGAGGAGGACATCCAGTATGCCGATATCATTGTTCTCTCTGAAGCCGATGCGATAATCAATGATCTCGCCAAGGCGATCGATGGGGATAAGGACCTGGCTGAAGTTCCCGGCATCTGGTACCACGATAAAAATGGCGATGTGTGCAAGAACCGCAAGCTCGAACCCTTCGAGGATCTCGAAAGCCTCCCGCCTGGAGACTGGTCACTCGATAGATTTTATGAGGTTTCCGATAACCAGCTTTACCCCCATGGATATCATCCCTATTCGATTGTCGGCCAGGGGTTCCGCAATGTCATGACCGCACGGGGATGCCCATTCACCTGCTCCTTCTGCTGCAATGGGTTTGAGCGTGAAGATGTCAACCTCACACGCCTGGGAAGGCAGAGATCGGTTGACCATGTCATCGCTGAGCTCAAGCACATCAAGAAGGTGTCTCCCGGAACCGGCATGATCTACTTCAGTGATGAAGTCTTCCCCATGAACCGCCGCTGGGTGGAGGAATTTGCCGATGTCTATCATCGTGAAATCGGCCTTCCTTTCGCCTGCTATGCCTACCCGACCACAGTGAAACCGTGGTTCGCTCAGGCCCTTGCAACCATGGGTGAGGGCTATGTTCTGATGGGAATCCAGAGCGGAAGCGACCGCCTTAATCGTGAAGTCTTCCATCGCTTTGCCACTCAGGAGGATGCCATCCAGGCAGGGAGGATTTTTGCCGATCATGGAATCCTCTACAGCATCGACCTCATCGGCCATAACCCCTTCGAAACTGAGGAGGATTTCCGGGAGTCCCTCAACCTGCTGATCCGGATGCCTCGGCCGTTTCTTTTCCAGGCTGTCTATCAGCTGATGTTCTGGAAAAACTTCCCGATCACCGACAAGGCATTTGCCCAGGGGATTCCCCTGATCCAGACAAATGAGCATACCTGGCTGTGCCAGCCCAAACCGGAGTATGCCTTCTGGCAGGCAGTCCTGGTGATTGCGGGCGCCTGCAAATCGATTTCTCCCGACCTGGCTTATTCCTTTGCAGACAACCCGCTCTACCGTCAGCGCCCCGAACTGTTGAATGAGCTCATGCAGCAGGTCCAGTTGATGAATTTCACACGCACTGTGACCGGGAACTGGCAGTATAAAGACAAGCACATCCGCGACCTCGAAAATTATTACTGCCGCATGGAGGGGAGCCGTGCGGTAAAAACTTACTTCACCGCCCGGGATCGGGTCAAAAAGGTTGTCGAAGACACAAAACGCCTGAGCCGGAACCTCCTGCACCTTCCTTCCATGCTGGGTGGAAATGGCAAGTCATCAGCAGATTCTGATGAGATCAGGGAAATCTTCTCTGAACATCAGGCCGACATGCAGGCGCGCAAAGCATCCTTTGCCAATGGCAAGCCATCGGATGCAAAGAAAGCCAATGGAGTTAAAAAGCCGGATGGGGCCAATGGAACACAGGGAACCAACGGCTCTTCCTCCGACCGCAAGGAAACCCGCAAGCGTTTCATGTATCCGAAAGCCAGCCAGGTCCGGGCTGGGCGTGCAAAGAGGGATGCAGGCCAGCCGGATGAGGAGTGAGGGCCTGCTTCCCGATAGAAAGGTCTTGTCCCTCCCTCGATAATCCACTGCTGATTATCACTCTTTGAAACGGTACAATTCTGTCGGGCCTTGTTTAAACAGCAGTGTGCTGTTGCTGTGCAGGAACTTCTCGACCCCAAGCTGTGCCAGAATCGGATGGTTTTTCTCATTCCCGATCCGCAGGTAATATCGAACTCCCAGCTCCCTTAACTTTTTCAGGACTGCCTGTGGAGCCTCTCCATACAGGGGAACCAGACGGTAATCATCCAGGTGAATGAGCTTCAGATCATCCCTCAGATAGTAGTGCCGATTCTCGTGTGTCAGGATGCCGGCTCCTGGCTCCAGTTTTTCATTCATGACCTGCCAGGCACCATACTCGGGGATGGATTCACTCAGGAAAACCTCCGGGTTCATCCCGGGATGAAGTGCATGCCTGAGTGATACATTTGAAAATTTCGAACCAAGAATGGCTGAGGGAAGCCCCACTGTGAGTGCGGCAAAAAGGACCAGAGCGGAGAGCATTCTGCCACATGCGCCAGGATTCTGGTCGGCAGATTTCATCCATGCAGCCGAGATCAACACCATCAGGGGGATGGCCGGCATGATGTGGTAGAGATAAAGCCCGGACACACAGTACTGATAAAACAGCAGGAAGAGGAAATAACCCCCGATTGTCCATCCCCACATCCCCTGTTTGCGGCGCAGAGCAAACAGGCAGCCGGGAAGCAGCCAGCCGAATGGCAGAAAAGCCCACTTGATATGAGTATTGCTATCCAGAAGAAAGTAATACGGGCTGCCCAGCAGGCGATGCAAAAGGGTTGGTCCCAGGCGCCCGACTCCATCCCCATTCTTGGCCCATTCGACTTCACAGGACCTCAGAACATCGAGGTTGATGTTGGTGCCGCCGAAGATTTCAGGGAAAAAAGCATACACCGGGTTGCCTGTCACGAGTTCATTGCGAATAAACCAGGTCGAGGACAACAGCATGGCGGCAAACAGGATCACCCCGATGCGGCGGTTCAACCCTTGCCAGCCCATTCTCAGTATTGCCATGCAGGGAAACCACCATAATGAAACCATGAGGTAGTTCAGGTGGCTTCCACCGATCGCACCACAGCAGAGTGCGGTGATACTCCAGGCGGAAGTGCCTGCCAGTCCGGCCACCGCCGCCAGCGCCATGGTGAGCCACACTGCGAGGGGATAATCGCTGACCCAGTTCTGGTACCAGAGCCAGTATGGCACCGATTGCACCAGCACCAGGCACCAGAGAGCAAGTCTTTCACTCCTCCAGCGCAACATGGCCACACGGTACACCAGGAGTGCTGTCGCAAGGCCGGCAATGGGTGGGATCCACTGTGCTGGAAATCCACTCCATGTCCCCCAGGCCAAAGCAGCCGAGGCCTGCCACAGCAGAAACAGATGGGGGTAATTGGCTCCAAGCCCAAGCCCGACCTGGCATTGAACCAGCTCCGGAAATCCACTGGCATCGACAGGGAAGGGAATTCCCTGGTGCAGAAAGATCAGTTTGGAGTAGTAGAGGTAGTAGATGAGAGCATCCCAGTAATTATCCGGATAAAACAGGGCGTGTTGAAAGCAGAACAATGTGATTGAGGCGAAAATCGCCCAGCAGAAAAACCGCAAGAGGGAGCCACATCGGTTGATATCGATGGCTGGTGTTGCTCGAACCGGCCGGGTGGCCAGGAGCCAGATCCCGCATGTGAAGCAGACTGCATACACCATCCATGTAGTGAAAGGAGTGAGGAGGTTTGGAATCGCAAGCAGCTCCAGCAGCACTCCACCCCCTCCAAGCCCCAAAGGAAATCCAGCCAGCATGCGGGTAGGGCGATCCTCGATCGCACGGCTGGCGATGCCAAATCCAAGCATCCAGAATGGAATGAATCCAGCAAATGCCTGGAGGGTCCCGCTCAGAAAACCATCAGGGAGCTGAATTCTGTAGTCACTCAGCTGGGCCAGGAATCGAAACGGGATCGCAATGAACCCGGCCTTCCAGCGAAATTCGGGATCAATGTTTCCGAGGTTTACGAAATGGAACAGGGCCAGTGCGATGACCGGGAAAAGCAGGCTGAGATGAACTCGCAGCCGCTGTGGGCCTTTTGCTTCAGAGGGCTTCATTTTCTTTCTTCATGTCGGCTTCCACTTCCTCCGAGACCGGAAGCGGACAAAAGAAAAGTGCGGCAAAACCAATCGCAGCGGCGAACCAGAGGGTCACCATGCGTGTCAGGACTGTCGCAAGGCTGGCTACAGCCGCTCCGGTATGGCTGATCTCACGCAGCATGGCAACCATGGTGGCCTCAGTGCCTCCGATGCCTCCTGGAAGAAAGAACAGCGCTGCCCCGGCAAGTGTCGCAAAAGTATATATGAAAGTGGCTTCGATCCAGTGAATCGACTCCCCAAACCCATGCAGGACCACCAGCAGTGAAATGCACTCGGAAAACCAGGCGGCGGCCGAAAGCAGGGTGCCCCCCGCCAGACAGGCAGGTGTCAACAGCTCCGACAGGCTGAGATAGCTTCTCTGGAGCTTTCCAGGGATGGATTGGGATGCGGTTGCCGATGAGGAACTCGGTTCAGAACCAGCGCCTCCTCCAGCCAGCGACAGCAGCTTAAGCATCCATGATTTGCGTGTAAGGATGAACAGTCCCCCAGCCAGCATCAGCCACAAAAGCAGGATCATCCATCCGCGTGCATGGACTGCCGCCAGGCCGATTGTCGCCAGAATCAAAGTTCCAGTCAGATCAGTCAGCCTTTCGACCACCACGACCGGCGCAGTCCGTGACATCGGAATCCCGCGTGCGAGTTTCGCCAGATAGGCTTTAAATAACTCTCCGGCTTTTCCTGGTGTGACCGACATCATCAGGCCGATAAGAAAAATCGAAAGGCTTTCTTTCAGTGGAAGCGGGATGCTCAGATAACGCAGGTACCAGTGCCATCGAACTGCTCGAATCAGGTAATTGATCAAAGCCAGTGCCAGTGCCAGGGGAAGATATCTCCAGTGAAAATTTCTGGCCGCAGCCATCAGCTCATGACGTTCAGGGACAAGCGCAAGAATCAGAAAGACAACCCCTCCGAGTCCGATGCAGAAGAGAAGCTTCCTTTTGAAAGATCGTGGAATCGCCATGAGGGGAAGTTATCCTGCTTCTCCACAAACGAACAGAGGTGCATTTTGGAATATTGGATGCGACACCGGATGAAACATTCTCTGATGATGCCAGGGATCGTACCCAGAGAGCACAAAGGTCTCCTCGTCAAGCCTCATTCTGCCGGAACCAGGCGCAGTGATCCCCGAATCGAACACCAGGATTGGAGTGTTCTGATGGTGACTGTGTTGCTGCCTCTCTTAAGGTCGAGGGGAGGAGTCTCCACGATCCCGAAATAGGCATTGCCTGTGTGGCTCGAGTCTCTCTGTATCCAGGAAAGGGGCTGCCTTGTTCCGTTGACAGTGACTTCATAAGCATTGTCCAGATCGGTGCCTTCTGCAGAGACTTCACTGTGGCGAAGTTCGAGAGCAAGCCTGCACAAGCCATCAACCGGGCTGAGGTTTGTCCAGGTCATCGTTCCAGGATCGATCAGCCAGGCGGCATTGAAGCTGTCACTGCCAAACCGGCCCCCGGATCGCCGGACTGCAGGTCTTCGATCTTTCAGCCCGCTGCGCAATGCCGTTTCCAGATTATGAATCACATCGCTCCCGGCAGGTGAGACCACTAATTTCACCCGAAGAGGTCTGGCTTCTGGCTGTGGATAGCGATCCATTGTCCATTGATCACCAAGGCCGAATGCACGCACCCGGGGGGAAAGATCCAGATCCTGCCCGAGGAACGAGATTATGAGATCGGGCCTTTCCGGCTGCAGCGGATTGTCGGCCACCTTCAGAATGATATTTTCGGCTGTGCTGGTCACATCGGTTATTGCAAGGCTGCTGTCCATGCCGGTGAAGACAAAACCGGGCTGCCAGGAGTGAAGAGGCTCGAGCACCGACTGCCACAAACGGTCATCCGGGAGAACCCGGTTGTAGAGTCCACCCCAGGGTGCCTTTCCTGTGAACATGGAGCGGTCCCAGTAATAGTTGGTTTCTTTTGGAAATGGGTGATGCCTTTGCAGTGTGTGGTCTGCCAGCCAGGCTGTCTGACCGGATAATGCCCAACGGTTTGTGGCCGGGATTTTTATATCGAAAGTTTTTCGGCCTGAGGGATCGAAAAAAAGGGCATCGACCCGAACCGCTCCATCCTTTTGAACCAGTTCGATACGGCCCTGTGTCGATGAAAGAATGCCTTTCCCAGCGGACTGTTCCTCGTAAGACCAGTTTCCTGGGCCGGCAGATAATGCAGCAGTCAGATTTCCCGCCTGGATTCTGATCCCGCCTGAATCAGCCTGAAGTGAAATATCCTCCTGAGATGACGGAGGAATGAAAGGAGGTGCAGCAGTATTGTGCTCCCCACTTGTGGGAGCATCCTTCACAATTTCAATCAAGGCGACCTGATAAGGGAGTAATGTCCAGTGGAATGTGCCATTCCGAATCGAGGCTGTGGCCCCACTCACACGATCCACAGCCTGCGCATATTTTAAACCTTCACCCGCTGTCGTCAGAATAGCCTCGCTGGATATTGCATCTCCCGACACATTGGCCAGCCCGACCGCGGTCTTTCCATTATATTGCCTTACGACTGAAAAGACTTTTGGAGAATATCTCAGGCCTTTGTAGTCAACATCGCCATGACTGAAAGGCAGTATCTGGCGGCGTGCAGAATGCACCTGTTTGAGAAACTCGAATGAACCTACTTCATCCTCCTGATAAAGCATCGGGATGCCGGGAACACACAGGCAGACGCCATAAAGTGCACGGGAAAGGCCAGTCCCGAAACGTTGAATGGTTCTGCCCTCTGCGACAACGGTATCGTGATTGTTGAGTGAGCGCAGCACGAGGGAGCCATCGGGCAAAGATCCCTGCTCATTCTCAAAAAAACGATACAGATCACTGCACAGGCTTTCAGGTTCTTCGCCGGGATGGATGCTGTTCACAAAGAAGAAGGTGGTCTGCATTCCATATCCGAGAGTGATGCCATGATAAAGGTACTCCGGGCGATCATACAGGCTCTCTGGAATCAGGATCGGCTCGCTGGAGGAAGTTCGGCTGCTCTCTCGAATATTTTCCAGCATCTCAAGGGATCCGCCCAGTGTCGAATAGGAGGCATGGTTTGTCCTCGGTGAGGACCAGTTCGGGCCATGCCCATCCATGACATCGATTCGCAAGCCCTGAATTCCGCATTCAGCCACCAGCCGGACACTGTCATGAATGACCTTCTGCCACGATGGAGAGGAATAATCCAGGACACACCCGCCACCCCAGGGGTTCAGAAGCTGATCATTCCGATCCCGGATATGCCATTCCTCCAGCTGTTTTCCCTGTTTCGATGCGCCACCCCACAGGACAATTTCTCCAAGCGGATGCAACCCCAGCTGGCGGGTCTTCTCGATGAGATGGCGAAATCGCTCCTCACCGCCAAGGATCGAATCAATCCGTGTGTGATCGAGGACACCATAATGATTCCATCCACCGCTTCCTGCATTGGGGGGAGTTTTGTGCTCATGAACCGCATTGAACCAGAAGAGTGTGATGCCCAGATCGGCAAGGTATTCGAGTTGTTTTGAAAGAGGATCGAACCCTCCGACATCACTGAAGAGCGCTTCGACATGACCTCCGGCGCAGGTTTCATACAGGATCGCTTCTTTCAGCCAGGCGGGGTTATCCGTGGATATACTGCAGCCGATTGATCGATACCAGGCCTGCAACTGGTTGTGGAAATCATTTTTTCTGCCTTTGAACAGCCAGATTCCCTGCTGGCCGATTGTCGCGCTCTGCCCTGGCTGCAACCTCCAGCAGGCATCCACCTGAACCTCGATCAGGGTGTCGCCGGGAATGAAAGTATAGAAATCGCTCTGGGTTTTGAATGCAGTGCCCACCGAAAAATCGGAATCGGTTTCGAACAGCACCGCATGAGTTGGAAACCAGGTATGAAGCTGCGGTGATGCAGCTCTTCCCAGCCTGAAGACCGCCTGGGTCAGATCCTGTGTTTCAGAAGATAAATTTGTGTACTTCAGTTCCCGCAGCCATGCATCTGGATTCAAGCTGGGGTGGGGCCGGAATGTCTGCTCAACCATCCCGATACTGTCAACTGAATAACGGATCACAGTGGAGCCATCCTGCTGATGATCCACAGATGGAGGTGTGGAATGAGTCTGGAGCAGCCAGGTGTCGTCGATCAGGACATCTACCGGTGGGCTGGGGGATTCAGTCAGAATTCCTTTGCCATTCTGCCCTGCACACAACCATCCCTTCCCGATATCGAAGACTGCATCAGCACAGCATGGAGTGCTGGAAATAATTCCTATGCACAATAAAATGATGAGGCAGGCCCGGGACATTATCTTCCAAATGCGGGTGTAGTCGTTCCATTCGGTTGCACCCAATAGGGTATCCAGAGCAGCCCAGCCAGGTCGACTTTGATATCTGTCTTCCTGGGCCGGATTGACACTGTTTCGAAGGTTTCACTCAAAGGATTTAAGAGGGTATCGATCCGTGTGGTTTCCTCATTCAATGCCTGGTCAGTCTGTCGCAACTGTTCTTCAAGGGCTGAGAGGTTTTCCTGGGCTCTGGAAATATCCTGGGATTCCTTAACCGACCGTCCCACACTGCGCATCGCGGTCGAGGCCCTTCCGAGAGAAGTTGCAGATATAGTTTTTCGTCCGAACAGTGCGCTCAGGAATGATGTCCCGATCGATACAGCAGTCTGCAATTTCTGCTGCCTGGATTGCTCCTGCTCTTTGGCAAGAGTCTGCTCGGCACGACGAATCTTCTCTTCTATAGATGCCATCTTTGTTGCATATTTTTTTCTCAGATCCTCGACAATCTGATCTCTTTGCTCTCGATAGGCCTGCTGGATTCTCATCCGGAAGTCTTTCTCCGATTCATCTACTTGCGAGAAAATCTTCTGGGATGGGCTTTTCCAGATTTCTTTTGAATAGGTACGGTAAAGGAAATCCTGGTAGGCACTCATGGCGTTGGCATAAAAACGTGGCCGACAGAAGTCCTGGAGCAGGTCCCTGTAGTTCCCATTCTCTCCATCCCGGGTGAAGTCATTCTGGAACATGTCGAAGATTTCTGCATGCTCCCATGGAGTGGATACTGCAGCTTCTTCGAGCAATGAGATATGGCTTATCCTGGAGGTATGCGATATATCCATCTTCTTGTCAAATAAAAAAATGGATGCAGACCCATAAAGGTGTGGGACATAGGTGATTTGTGAGGATGGTGGTGGGTTTGACCTGACTGGAACATGGAATTGCTCGATATCAGGTGGCAGGACCGGACGGTTTATCCGTGCAGCAGGGGCCGATGATGGGCCGGTCGATGGTTTATCAGAGGGGCTGGGAACGGAAATCTTCTCGATATCAGCCTCCGCAGCTCGATCCTTCATCAGATTGTGGATCTGATCCCGGGTCAGAGGGCCGCTGAGATAGGACAGCGCCCATCGTGTCTGAAAAACGACCGGATGATCTTCATGGACATTGTTCAAGAGAAAAACACGATTCCCGAGAGATGACAGCAGGCGATCCATGGAGGCGGAATCAAATTGAGATGACTGTGCATCGGCGACAGATTGAAGCCCTTCGAGAACACGATCTTTGTCTCTTTGTGTCTGCAGGCGCCCGATAAACCATGTCCCGGCATTCGATAATCCTTTGTAGTCAAGATCCACAGGATTCTGTGTGGACAGAACCACCCCTAAACCAAAAGCACGGGCCTGTTTGAGGAGAGTCAGCAAAGGGGTTTTAGAAGGCGGATTTGCAGTTGGGGGAAAATATCCGAATATTTCATCCATATAAAAAAGAGCACGCAGGCTGGTTGTTCCAGATTGATTGCGCATCCAGCCAATAACACGGTTGAGCAGCAGAGTGACAAAAAACATTCTTTCAGCATCATTGAGGTGTGCAATCGACAGGATCGAGACTCTGGGTTTCCCCTCTTTTTGATACAGCAGATGGCCGACATCAAAAGGCTCCCCTTTCATCCAGAGATCAAAGCCTGGAGATGCGAGCAGGTTGTTCAGGCGCAATGAAAGTGCAAAGCGTTCTTTGGCTGGATAAAAAGATTCAAGGTCAATGACGCCAATTTTCTCGAAGGGTGGTTTCTGGAGATTGAGGATGAGATTGGGAAGGTCAAGATCGGTTCTGTTCTGCCAGGCGTCACGTAAGACCGCCGACAACAGGATGAACTCACGGCTCTCGATGGGGTCGTAATCAATTCCGGCGATACTGAGAAGAGATGAAACAGATATCTGAACTGCTTCATTGAACAGCTCCGGATCATTCAGGACTTCTTCAGTGGGAGCCGAGAAGGAGCTCAGCACCGATAAAGGAATTCCAGCGGTGCTCCCGGGTGTATAGATACAGAAATCGGCCGCATTCTTGAGGCGCTGGATGCGTGAAGTGTCCTGCCCCCATTGCTGCAATCCCTGGCTCCATTTTGCCGCTTGAGCCTCAGCGTATTCCTGTGGACTGACACCTTTCTTCCTGGCTTCTTCTTCCTGGATCCATGGAAGCAAGTCGCCGGCACTCAGTGAAGGAAATGTCAGCATCAAATTTGTCAGGTCACCTTTGGGATCGACAACAATTGCAGGCACCCCATCGATGGCGGCTTCTTCGATCAGCGAAATGCACAGACCGGTCTTGCCGCTTCCTGTCATGCCGATGCAGACAGCATGGGTGACAAGGTCTTTGGAATCGTAGAGAACCAGGTTTTCAAGCAACTGGCTTTGTGCAACATCATATTCTTTTCCGAGATAGAAAAGGCCTAACTTTTCGAAGTCCTGCATGAACCATGTCCTCCAGAAATTCCGGCTATGACCAGCTGAATCAGGCATAAAAAGCCTACTTGACCCGGGCGGTTCCGTCTAGTAGACTGCATTTAATTATCGAGAATACGCCATTAACATGAAGGCCATGAGTTGGTTCCTGATAAACAGATTCAAGGCTTTGCAGGGAATGAAGGATAAAAGATCCCAGAGGTGTGCAATGGAGAATTTCCGACGATTCAATGGCTGCAGGCAGCCGGAATTCGATTAAGTATGAGAGTTATTCTAAAAGATTTCAGAACATCCAGATGGATATTATTTGAAAATCCTGCACACACACTTGTCGCATCCTGTCCAGCCGATATCCCCCCTCTGCTTGCTTCTCTTCATGAGATTGTCGCACAGCAGAGATATTATGTCGCAGGATATATTGCCTATGAGGCCGCGACAGGATTTGACCAGGCCCTCACTACAAAAAAAACAGATTCCTTTCCTGTCATTTGCCTCGGAGTATTTGCCGAAGCCTTAAATCTTTCGGAGAACTCCATGGAAGTTCCCGGCCAGGCTTATGAAAACACTCTGACTCCTTCGATTACCGAGCCGGAATACTTCCGAAGCATAAAAAAGATCAAACAATACCTCGAATCTGGAGACACCTATCAGGTCAACTACACATTCCGGTTGCAAGGCGATGCGCCCCGTGATGGCTTCTCGCTCTTTCAGCGCCTCTGCCACAGCCAGCCAGGAAATTATTCCGCTTATATCGATACAGGCCAGCATGAAATCCTTTCAGTCTCGCCTGAACTGTTTCTCCATAAAGAAGGCCAGGATCTGTTTTCAAAACCGATGAAGGGAACGATCCAACGCGGGTTGTTCCTCAAGGAAGATGATGCACTGGCGGAAAAACTGAAAAGATCAGAAAAGGCGCAGGCCGAGAATGTGATGATAGTCGATATGGTGCGGCATGACCTCGGCAGAATTGCCTGCAACGGGAGTGTGCGTGTTTCAAGCTTGATGGATATTGAAAAATATCCAACTCTCTGGCAGATGACCTCCACTATCCACTGTAAGACTCCTGTGGCATGGGACCGTATCTTATCATCGGCATTTCCTGCGGCTTCCATTACGGGGGCACCTAAAAAGAGGACAATGGAAATCATAGCGGACCTGGAATGCTCTCCGAGAAACATATATACCGGGGCAATCGGTTATATCGACCCGCACGGCGACGGCCGTTTTTCTGTCGCCATACGATCCGCTCTGGTAAACAAAAAAATGAACACCATTGAGTATGGAACCGGAGGTGGAATTGTCTGGGATTCGCATCCAGAAGATGAATACGAGGAGTGCCTTCTCAAATCGAAAGTACTCACAGGAAGAAGGCCTGACTTTGATCTGCTCGAAACGATTCGGATGGATCGAGGATCCGGCTGTTTCCTTCTGGATTATCACCTTGAAAGGCTGTCGCAATCCGCCCGATATTTTGATTATCCTTTTGATGAACATTCGATTCGAAAATATATCGAAGCGGTTTCTCTGCAGCATCCAGATGGAACCTGGAAATTGCGCCTGCTTCTTTCAAGAAAAGGGAATCTCACACATGAATCAATTCCAGTCGACCCAGAGGTTCGGGGTTGGTGCCGTGTGAGGTTTGCAACGGATCCGGTGGATTCAAAGGATGCCTTTCTCTACCACAAAACAACATTCCGGGATGTGTATCAATCCGCCAGAGCCTCAGTTAACGATTGCGATGATGTCATTCTCTGGAATGAAAGAGGGGAAGTAACTGAATCCTCAGTGGCCAATCTGATGGTGGAAATCCATGGTTCGTGGTGGACTCCTCCTGTCTCATCCGGGCTGCTCGCAGGCACTTACCGTCGTCACGCCATCGAGCGAGGAAACCTCAAAGAACGGGTCTTGTTTCGTGAGGATGTTGAAAAATCCTCTTCATTAAGGTTAGCCAATTCTGTGCGGATGGAGATTCCAGCCATATTGCTGGCAGAATAGTCTTATCAAATGGGTATTCTTTTCTGGTTGAGTTTATGGGAAACTGGATGATTGCATTTTGTAGAATTTTTAATTGGTTCATGAAATAACATGAGACTGCAAAGGTCAACCTCCGCCTGTGGCATTCTTGCCAGCCTGTTTCTTCTCTGCTTTCTCTGCATGGGATGCATGGCGCCGGTTCGTGCAGCCAGCGGGGCAGCTCAGTCCCTGGTTTCAACCACTGCTACCGGTCTGAAGGCTGGAGGCATCATGCTCAAAGATGCCAGCAAAGCGACAATGGATGTGGCTGGCAGTGCCTGGCGGAAAGCCGCTGCCAACAGTCCTGATCTCGATCCGCCTTCGCTGGAGCCTTGAATGAATCATGCAGGAACATGATGAAATCTGTGTCTGTTTTCATGTCAGCATTCAGAAAATCCAGAAATATGTTCGCCTGAACAAGCCGAAGATTCCAACACAGATATCTGAATGCTATGGCGCCGGGACTGGGTGCGGGTGGTGCATTCCCTTTCTCGAAAAGATTTTCGAGGCCGAAAAAAATGGTGAACCTTTGAATCTAAAAATGAGCCGGGAAGAATATCTTCAGCGAAGACTTGCCTACCACAAAAAGAAAAAGATTTCCTGACAGAATGACTCTCCTGCAACTGAGAATCTGAAAGCAGTGCCTGACAGCGGGGTGTTGAACAGTTCACACAAGCGCGACATCGGGGCGGACCTCCTTCTCACAGGATGTCTCCTGTTAGTCCACCCTTTCCTGATTTTCCTCATCGGCAACCTCAGTCTGATTGCCGGCCTTCCACTCTGCTCTTGTTATTTCTTTGCAGCCTCCCTGATCACATTTCCAGCAGGCCTGATCCTGTGCAAAAGAATCATTGGGCGTTGTGATTTCAGAAAAACCCTGTTGATTTCTGCCGGGGTGGTCTCCGCCCCGCTGCTGATTGGACTTCCTGCTTCAAAAATATATGACTACAGCGTCGATGGCCAGACTTATCACCTTGAGATGGTGCTGCAGCTGGCGGATGGATGGGTCCCCGGAAAAGAGGAGAGAGGTGTTTTAGGACCCCTGTCGGCCTATATGAATCACTTTCCGGCAGGCGATGCAGTTATCCGTGGCGTCGACTACATGCTGACCGGACGAGTGGAATCTTCAAAAGCATTCAATCTCACAATCCTGTTATCTTCCTTCCTGATTGTTTCCGGAGGACTTCTCAGATATTCCACACGCCTTAACTGGATCCAGATTCTCGCGCTCTCTTTCACCGCGGCCTATAATCCTGTCAGTGTTTCCCAGCTTCCATCCTTCTACATCGATGGAATTCTTTCATCCCTGCTGGTCATCCTTTTTTTCATATTGCTGATGCCGGAAGAAATGGATGTGTTTGTTCAGAGAGTGATTCTGCTTCCGGTCCTCTGTCTTCTGGCGGGATCGAAGTTCACCGGATTGGTATTCGCTATTCTTATTCCAACCCTCATTCTTTGCGGGCGTTGTTATTTTTCACGGCCCTTTCTGATTCGGTCTCATTGTCTTTATCTCTGTATCGCCTGGGTTGTCATGCTGATGGCCTGTTTTCATCCATACCTGACCGGCATCCGGGACCACAATCATCCTTTCTATCCGCTGGCTGGCCCTGATGCTGTCGATATGACTACGATAATGGAAGAAAACCGGCCAGCCAACTTCAATTCGATGAATCGATTTCAGAGATTATTCCATTCAATATATTCAGAGATGGGGCAGCAGAGCACCTCGACTACAGATCAGCCATCCAGGTTGAAATGCCCGTTCACTTTTAATTACCAGAATGTTCGTAAAATTACTGCAACCGCCGATATTCGAGTTGCTGGCTGGGGGCCTTATTTTGGGCTGGCTTTGATCGCCTGTTTTCTGATCTTTGCTGTGAGCCTTTTCCAGAACCAACTTCTGGCTATGTTGTTTCTATCGATTAACGGAATGATTTTTATCACCGGAATTATTAACGGAGAGGCCTGGTGGGCGCGCTTCACACCCCATTTCTGGCTTATTCCGATCATCACCTGTGCACTGATATGGCAGGGCACCTCCAGCCGCATCCTTCGATCCCTGGCCAACTTCTGCATATTGATCTGCGTCATCAATGTGTTGATCCTGGGATCACTGAAATGCACCGCAACCTGGCGGGTCAATAACCGAATCATCCGGCAGATCGAAATGATCAGGAACCTCCCACAGCCTGTTCGTGTCGTGTATGGTTTTATCAGGTCAACACGCATTCGATTCGCAGAAGCTGGAATCATGACATTCGAATTGCCGAAGGAGGAAAACCTTGGTGAGGGAGAGTGGGCCAATGCCTTTACCGGATCGGATGCAAAGATATTTATTCCTCATGTTGATGCCAATGGAACGATTATTCAAAAAAAATAAACTGTACAGCTTCATCCACCTGATGGGTTTCATTTTCCTGTTGCCGTTGCAAGGCAGTGCAACCCCTGAAATCGCTGTCGATGAAGTCATTCATCACTATGGTGTCCTGTATGCAGAGGATCAGCCCGCTGTTTCGCATCAGTTCATTGTCTCCAACAAGGGCAACGAACCCCTGGTCATCAACGACATTCAATCCTCCTGTGGATGCACAAAGGCGGAAATATCCCGATCTGAAATTCCCCCGGGTGAAACAGCGGTTCTCGATACAACACTTTCCCCGCGTGAAAAACAGGGAAGAGAGCAAATCCGGATCAGCCTCTATTCCAATGATCCGGACCATCAGGTATTTGAAGTCGGCCTCTCCGGCTACATTATACCTCGCTGGTCCATCCAGGAGGTCCGCGGCATTCCGAATGTCATCACAACCGGATCCTCGAATGAAGCAATCATACGGGTCAGTTCCTATGTCAAATCCGGTGACGACAAAAGGTTCATACTCGATGCAACCAGTGAACATCCTCTTGTCCATGCCATTCTGCTCGATGAAACAAAGGAGACTCAACTGGATGGGTATGTGAAAGCGGATCAGGAAATCAGGATTGTTGTCGATGGCGGAAAGAACGCCTCCCATCAGGAAAAGGCGCAAGTCCACATCCGGAATTCGGATCCACAGAAACCAGAACTTCAATACGAGGCATCATGGATTGTTGAAAACGATTTGCACCTTTCCAGGCGTGGAGTTCATGTCATCAATCCAAAATACTTCTCCTGGAAAAACCAGACCACACTCGATAGAGATATCGAAGAGAAAATCCGAGGCCGGATCTATCTGCAGTCCGAAAGCTCGACTGCTTTCAAAATCCTGTCTGCCACAGCCTCTCCGCCTTTCGTGGTTGAAATTCAAAATGATACGCCCATGAGTGCATCCGAGTTCATTGTATCGATTTCAGGGGAAAGAACAGGAAAATATCAGGGGGAACTGCGAATCAGAACGGATCGTCCTGATGAAGATATATTCCTGATCAAACTGACAGGAGTAATTCAGCCACAGGAGCCTATCCTGTCATCTGATTCGAAAAATAGAAACTTTGGCATTCTGTTTCCCGATCAGGCATCGAAACTGACTAATTCCTTCATACTGGAAAACCTGGGATTAAAGCCGCTTCTTCTGTCAACAATTGAAGTGAAGGGTGTGACTGCTGCATTAACTGCAGAAACGATTCCCCCCGGCCAGTCAGCCCGGTATGCATTAACCGCTGATCTCAATGGCCAGAAAGGGGAGTTTGATCGGTATGCCATACTCAGAAACAATGATCCCACACAACCCACCATTACATTTCATCTGACCGGCAGGATATTGCCATACTGGGACATTGTTCCGGATAAAATCAGATTCCGAAGCCTCCAGGTCAACGAAGAAAACTCGAGCCTGGTTACAGTCCGCCAATACTTTCCATCCTGGGCGAAACCTGAAACGATGCTCACTGGGAAAAGTGCTGATGGCTCGATCATGTTTGAGCCATTGAGCCAGAAGTGTGTCTATCAACCCATCGGATATGGTTCCGCCGAAACTGAAGTCAAAATCACACTGAAGAACAATCGATCCGGCGGATACTGGGAGGTTCCTGTCGAACTGACAGGAACTGAATCACACCTGAATCAGAAAGGTGTTGCTGTCACTGTTCAATGGGATGTGCTCGGTGATCTGCGCAGCCGCCCGACGACACCCATTATAAAAATCATGCAGGACAGCACGCAAAACTTTCAACCCGCAACTCTTAAAATATATTCCAAATCCGGAAAACCCTTTGAAGTCAGATCGGTTGAATGTCCAGACAGCATCAAAATGAATGCGGTCGATCGAAAGCCTTCTGAAATTCAATATGAAATTTGGGGAGTGAAGCCGGAAGAAAAAGCCGGACGAATCCTGTTTCATACAGACCGGCAGGATGAACCCTGCATCGCGGTTGATTGCCTGATAGAAAAACAATAGCAACTCTGAGGATCTTTAGCTGAACACTGCTACACGAGGAGTTTTCGGTCCCGCATGACAATATTTCCCCCGACGATAGTTCCGACCGGCCACCCCTGCAGCTCCCAGCCAATGAATGGGGAATTCTTGCTTTTGGATTGAATCTCGTCCTCGGTGTAGACCCTCTTCAGGTTCAAATCCACGAGAGCGATGTCGGCATCCGCACCGGGCTGCAGTGTCCCTTTATCGATGCCGAGGATCCGGGCTGGCTCCAGTGTCATCTTACGCACCGCATCGCTGAGAGAAAGCGCGCCGGTGAGGACAAGGTTGTTGTAGGTGAGCGGAAAGAGGGTCTCGAGGCCGATGATTCCGAATGGCGCCAGTTCAAATTCCTGCTCCTTTTCATGGCGTGTATGTGGAGCATGGTCAGTGGCAATGGCATCGATGGTCCCATCTTTAAGCCCTTCAATCAGAGCCAGGCGGTCTTTTTCGGTCCGCAGAGGCGGATTCATCTTGGCATGGGTCCGGTACCCTTTCACCGCTTCATCAGTCAGAGTGAAATGGTGGGGACAGGCCTCCGCTGTGACCTGGATCCCGCGCTGCTTGCCGATGCGGATCAGATCCACAGCCCGTGCGGTGCTGACATGCTGAATGTGGATCCTTCCACCGGTTTCATCCGCCAGAATCAGGTCTCGTGCGATCATGACCTCTTCTGCTGCGGGTGACATTCCCGGCAACCCCAGGAAGGTTGACCAGTAGCCCTCATTCATGCATCCCCGTGCTGACAGGTTCATGTCCTCTTCATGCAGGAAAAGGGGCAGCCCGACCATCGAGGCATATTCCAGAATCCGCCGCATGACGGCACTGTCCATTATCGGTTTGCCATCATCGGAAAGCGCCACAGCCCCATTCTGCTTCAGGTCCGCATACTCGGTGAGATCCTCACCCTTCTGGCCGACTGTCGCTGCAGCCAGCGGATAAACATTCACCACCGCCTGGTCCTGTGCGAGGTAAAGGGCAAACTTCAAGTCAGCCTGTTTCTCGACAATCGGGTTGGTGTTGGCCATCGGAACAACCGATGTCACTCCTCCAAGGGCCGCACTGCGGGAGCCGGTGGCATACGTTTCTTTGTGCTCCTGGCCCGGTTCACGGAAATGAACATGCAGATCGACCAGCCCCGGAAGGATATGAAGCCCATCGGCTTCCCATGTCTCCGCGCTTGGAACATTCAGGTTTTCGCCAACCGCCGCGATCCTTCCCTCTTCAATCAGCAAATCCCTGCGCGCCTCGAGGCCCTGGGATGGATCGACGACGATGCCGCCTCGAATTAAAAGTCTGTTCATGATTTTGAATCTCCAAGAATTTCGAGAGCCTGGCGGTGCAGGGCGGGGTTGGCCGCCAGTCCGCTGTTCCCATAAATGGTGGGGGTTCCATTCCAGTCGGTGAAACACCCTCCCGCTTCTTCAATGCAGACTTTGAGCGGAGCGGCATCCCACACATTCCACCCCCAGTCCAGCATGATGTCAGCGCACCCCTGGGCGACCAGCATATACCCGAATCCATCTCCCCACCCGGGTGCGAAACGGCAGGTGCTCAGCAGCCGTGTGCACTGCTCGGGATGCGCTTTCATCAACCCTGAATAACTTGAGCACAGCACTGTCGCATCCGCAATGTCACGGGTCTGGGAAACTCGGGTCGGCTGGCCATTCAGGCGGGTTCCATTTCCGCGGCTGGCAATCATGGTTCGGTCAAGCCCCGGGTTATGGATCACTCCGACAAGGCTGTCGTGCTGGTGCTCCAGTGCAACCAGGACTGTGTACTGTGGAACTCCTGCCACCAGCGCACGGGTTCCATCGATGGGATCGAGGATCCAGCGAAATTCGGCACCGGGGCGGGTTTCTCCAAATTCTTCTCCCACAATCCCATGCTCAGGAAATTCTTTTTCGATCAACCGTCGCAGATTTTCTTCAGCCCGCCGATCGGCGAGAGTGACGGGGGTATGATCGCTTTTGGTTTCGACCTGGAGATCATTACGGGCGGCATCGAGGATGATCCGGCTTGCCTCGAGGGTGATGTATTCGGCAAACTTCTCAAAGGCAAGCAAATCTTGTTGATCCATTGGGCAGGCTCCGGGAGTGTGTCTTTTCTCTGGATGAATATAATCACCCCGGCCTGATGATCCAAGGTGGCATGAATACGGATGAAAGAGAACGATTCCATAATCCCGGCTAAACATCCCCGCCATTCACTCGGATACCTGATATTCCAGTGGCTGCACCAGGCCTATGATGAACTCGGGCTGATCCTTCTGCTCGATTTGTACCTGCTGGCTGTGTTTATGCTGTCGTTTGCTCCGGCAGGCCTGTTTGCCTGGCTGGAAGAGCAGTCCCTGCTGGCTTTCGATGAGTGGAATGTTGTTCAGATGATGCTGTTTCTCCTTGGGATGTGGCTGTCCCTGAATGGGTGGCTGACTTTGAATCACCACTTTTCACAGATCCTGACCTTTCAATATCCTTCGTGGTCTCTGTTCTGGAGCAGCTACCTCTCTTTCATGAAGAAATCCTTTTTCTGCACCCTGGTCCTGGGAGGAGGGGCGGGAATTCTGATTTTCGATGCCCTGGTTTTTCCACGCATGTTCCCTGGACAGCCCCTGGTCTCTCTGACAGCTGTTGCCCTGGCATTCTGGCTTCTTCTGTTTCTCGGCATGGTCCAGGTTCACCTGGTGCCTTTTCTGGCTTGCCAGGAACGCCCTTTCGGGGTTGCTGTCAAACGTGCGGTCACTGTGGCCCTCTGGAAGCCGGTTCGAACCCTGTTTATCCTGCTGATCCAAGGAGCTTTTATCTTGTCCTGTCTGCGCCTGCCACCTCTTATCTTCATTCTCCCCGGCGCCTATGCCATCCTTTCGGTTCTGTCTCTCCTGATCCTTCTGGATGAATGGCGGGACCCTTATGAGAAGACCCCTGAGGCGGTTCGAGCCGGCGCATGAGCTTTTTATCTCCAATCCTTCTGGCCATGGCCGCATTTGCGGCGATACCTGTCCTTTTACACCTGATCAAGCGAAAAAGGGTCCGCATCCTTGATTTCCCGACCTTCCGGTTCCTTAAACAGGCAGCCATGGAGCAGCGATTCCACCTGCGGTTGCAGGATCAGCTGCTTATGCTGCTCCGGATCTTCATCCTTCTGCTGCTTGCGCTTGCATTTGCAGGCCCATTAACCGAACGGAACCCGCCTCAAGACTCAGCATTTTTCGGGCAGGAAAACATTCTGGTCATTGACAATTCCCTTTCGATGAATGTTCTCGATGAGGACAGGCCTCTGCAGGAGTGGGCCTTGGACTGGGCGGAATGGATCCTCGATTCGCACTTTGCCAGCTGGAAGGTCATTCTGGCGACCGACCTTCTCCAGAGTGATCCGCTGGCCCATGCGGTTTCTGATTCATCTTCGCTCAGGGACCGGCTGAGCTCCTCGGGGCCACCCGCCTGGCGGGGGTC
>JAANMU010001060.1_pt1 | contig 27665 bp, 24 predicted proteins | sample 7279701 | NCBI WGS metagenome assembly JAANMU01 (sample SAMN14094539, study PRJNA606508) | bioreactor metagenome | isolation source: A lab-scale SPAN reactor treating ammonium-rich wastewater day 57 | place: Ireland: Galway | collected 2017-03-13 | reverse complement strand
GACAGCGAATTCTGAAACAGCCTTCCTTGTGTTGGATGTCTGGCGGAAAGCTCGGACGGCGCAACGCCGCCCTTGGCGCAAAGCGCCAAGCTAGACCTGGATCTCGCACCTCCCGAATAGGACGTTGTGAAAAGGCGAACGGTTTTTAGCAAACCCGCGCGCCAATTGCAATCACCATGTTCAAAAGAAAAATACGTGAAGCGCCAACGCCCGGGAGTGTGCAGCCGGCCGTGTTAACCGAGCGCTTCAATGTGCTTGCCATCGCTCGGATGCGAACCGGCCCGGCGCCGCTTAGTTGGCCCGGTGGGCGTGGAGCCGCCTCGTACCGCGCGATCCACCAGCACGATCACTGCCGTCAGCACGAGCGCCCCCACCAGAATGCCGATTGCCGCCGCCACGTTTTGCAACAGGTTGGGGGCCAGCAGGATCACGCCGCCCAAGAGCAGCATCATTACGCCCGAGGCCAGCTTGAGGATGCGCCCTTCGCGCTCCTGCAGCTTGCGCGCGCCTAGCGTGACCGTGAACACCGCCACAATGGTTGCCAAGGGCGTCACGTAAATCAGGTTGTACAACGCCAGGTAGCCGTAGTAGCTGGCCGTGGGCAACTCGCGCAGCGTGAGGATGCGGGTGTAAATCATGGGAAAGCCGGCCGTGCAAAGCAGTTCGTAGGCGTTGGCGGCTGCCGCCAGGGCGAACGCGCCCAGCAGCATCGGCGCCAGGCGGGTGGCGGTCGTCAGGCGCCGCATACGTTGGAACAAGCCGGGCTTGGCCCCTTCGGGAATCGACAACGATACCCCCTGCTTGAAAAAGAAGTAATCCTTGATGTTAATGGCCGCCGCCGCCACGGCCAGGACTCCCGCCACGATGGTAATCGCCCGCCAATGCCCGGCGATCAGAAACACGTTTAGCCAGGCCGCCATAAAGAGGAAGTAGAACACGCCCGAGCACATCACGAAGATCCCGCCCACGGCGGCCATTCTCCAACGGCTGTGTCCGTGGATCAGCACGCCCAACAGCGACAGCAGCACAAAGAACGCGCAGGGGTTGAAGGCGTCGCACCCCGCAATGACCAGGGTCAGCAGCGGCAGCGAAAACTCGCTGGTCTTCACTTCGCCCCAGACCGGCAGGGTGACCGATTCCTCCTGTTCCGTTGCTTCCACGGGCGGCGGAAGCTCCAGGCCAAGCAAGTCGGCATCGTCAAACTCGGCGGCGTCGCTGGCTGGCGCCCCATCGTCCGCGACCGGCGCCGCTTGCCCCAGCACGGCGATCGCGGCCAGCGCGGGAACGCGGGGCGAAGCGGCAAGGGCAATACGCAGATCGTTGCGTTGGCGTGAACGATGGAACGTCGAGTCCCCCTTTTTCTTTTCTTCGAGCTGCTTCTTCAGATGCTCATAGCAGCGGATCAGGTTGGCTTCGATCTGTCGGCCGCTCTGCTCGTCCGACACGTAGCCCAGGACCATCTGATTGCAGAAGAAGAACGCGGGCGTCTGCCCCGCCGGCCGTCCCAGCTTGTCGGCCATCTTCTGATAGAAGGTTAGATTCGGGGGATACTGGTTCAGTTCGTAGCGGCGAACCTTGAGCCAGGGGTGGCGCTGACGCATCTTGTTGGCGTAGGCCAAGGCGGGTGCGCAGTGGGGGCAGTTACTCCTCCAGAAGATATAGAGATTGATCTGGAGGTCCTGGTTCTTATCCAGTTCATACCACTGCCACGCGAAGGGATCATCGGCGGCCCTGATATGGGCGGGCGTTCCGGCGAAAACCAAAGTGAGCAAGGCAACCAGCGGCAGGGCGAGAGATTTCATTGGGATATGCCTTTGGGAGAGGACGCTCAAATCGCCCATCTTGCCAACGCAAACGCCGTACCAGAACGGCACGACCTACCCCCTCATTCCGCCAGCGACAACTCACGGATCCTGTCCAGGCGATAGGTTTTCTCCATCGCATCCAGGTGGCAAAACGCCACCAGGTACGAAACTCCCTGGGTTTGTACGATCCGCCGCGGCGTGATCGGCCGCTGCTGCGGTCCCTTGGTGCCGCCGTCGTAAACAATCGTGATTCGCTGCCGCCGCTCGATCGCCAAAGCCAGCGATTGCTCGCCCTTGGGCGCTGCCGTGCCGGGGGGCGCATCGCGAAACCGCCGCGGTTTTCCCAGCGCGCTCAAATCGGTCCAGGCCCGCAGATCGGGCGGCAGGGCCGCCATTCGCAAAAATGACTCTTTGACCGTCAACGAGTCAGTTAGCGCGCGGTGCCGCCCACTGGGCACGCCCAAGCACGCCGCCACACTATCCAAACGGTGACTGCTCAAGTGCGGCAACCGGCGCCGGGCGAAGGCTAACGTATCGAAGACTTGGTGCGGCGGCGCGGGCAATCCCAACCGCGCCAGATCGGCCGAAATGAATCCCACGTCAAACGCGGCGTTGTGCGCCAGCAGGGGCGTGTCTTCTTGGCCCAGAAATTCGAGAAACTCCGGCAACAACTGGGCGATGGTGGGTTGGCCGCACACCATCGCGTCGGTAATGCCGTGGATGCGGGCCGCCTGGCGGGGAATGCAGCACTGGGGATTGACCAACCGCTGATAACGCGCGACTTCCGTCCCATCGCCCCGAAACCGCACAGCCGCCATTTCCACAATCTGGCACGTCCCGGCGCGAAGCCCGGTCGTCTCCAAGTCAAAGGCGATAAACTCTCCGTCCGCAATCGCGTGCGCAGCACCGCTCATCCCGCTTGCCTACTCTTGAAACCGAGTCCTTGAACCGTCTTTTGGCGGATCTCCACCTTCCTCTACGGTATCGCACTCTTGTGCCCGACGCCAGCAACCGGCGTAGCTGGCCAAGGTGTTGCCTGGCAAGTGGGGAGCGAGACCCGTGAACTCACCTGGTTATGTTGGCGGATCGAGTGGTTCTCGGAGGCGCCGAAGCCAACACCGAGGTTTCGCACGGCCGCTTTCAGCGCTTCAAGGCGTTGAAAGCAAGGGCGATTTCCAAGGAGGTCTCTTTTCGGACGCGATGGGTGCGCCAAACTTACCGCAGGCTCGGCCTCCCTGCGAGAGTTTCCCTGTTTTCCGAGCCTTATGGCGGCGGCCGACACCGGGAACTTCGCGCCGCTACGGAAAGATTTACAACCTCTGGGAAGGCCGACGCGCTGACGAGGGGGGGCACCTTCGGATTCGTTTCCTCGTTCACGCGCCGCGATTCCGCGGAACATCGTAAAGGCTCGCGGCCACACGTTTTGCGTAGCGTAATACGATGGTTAACGCTGGGCGACCTCGGTCAGCCGCCGTTCCAACTCGCGCGGCGGGACGTATCCTTCAATCGATTCAACGATCCGGTTGCGTGAATCGACAACGACCGTGGTGGGATACGCCTGGACGCGCAGGTTCTGGGCTAATGTGGGCTGCCGATTGGCGAGCACCCGGGCCGGCTCAAACGATTCGCGCAGCATGGCCTGGATCGCCGGGTGCGAAAGTGTATCCCGTTCCATCAGATCACAATAGGGACAATGCGGCGAGGTGACGTAATAGAGCGTCGGTCGGCCGCTCGTTTGCGACGCCTTCCAAGCGGCATAGGCGTCGGACCGCCACAATGAAACGGCGGCTTCTTCCGCCAAAATGCAAGAAGTGGCGAGCAAAGCCGCCGCAACGGCGCATAGGGAAACACAACGAGAACGCATTGGGAAATCACTCCAGACAAGAACCAGGAAAAGGCGCAGTGCGGCGTGAGCGTGGCTCCCTCGGGTCGCAGGGGTCGGGAATTTGTCCTTGCGGCCAGCGTCCCGAGTCGCGGACGGCCCGCAGTTGAATGACCAGGCGCAGGGGAAAGGAAAAGACCAGCCCCGGCGACCGGCGTCGCGGCCCCCGGCCTGCGTCACTCCGCCTCGCATCGAAACCCTACGTCACAACGGCGCCTCCGGCGCGCAAAGAATGTCACCCCCCGCGTTTTTTGCAGGTATCCGCAAATAAGAAATAAAAAGAAATAAAAAGGGACATTCTACTTATTGACAAACCCAAGGCGCCCCAGTAGGCTACTTCCATGCCTAGAACCGCACGCGCTTCGGTTGGGGGAATGGTGTACCACGTCTTGAACCGTGGCAACGCGCAGGCCGAAGTGTTTCATCACCCGGAAGATTATGCGGCCTTTCTTCACCTGCTGGGCGAGGCGGGCGAACGGCACGCCATGCGCCTGTTGGGCTACTGCCTGATGCCCAATCATTTTCATCTCGTGGCCTGGCCGCGGGAGGATGGAGATTTGAGCCGCTGGATGCAATGGCTTCTGACATCGCACGTGCGGCGGTATCATCGCGATTACCAAGGAAGCGGCCACGTCTGGCAAGGCCGCTTCAAGGCCTTTCCTATTCAGAAGGATGAGCACCTGCTCACGGTGCTGCGGTACGTGGAGCGCAACCCGGTGCGGGCGAACCTCGTGCGGCGCGCCGAGCGCTGGCCGTGGTCGAGTCTGGGGAAGACGCCCCGCGGAGTCGAGCGACCACCGCTGGACGCAGGTCCGGCGCCCCGCGGCGAAGCCTGGCAAACCTACGTGAACCAACCGCTCACGGAAATCGAATTAGCGGCGATGCGGCGGAGCGTCGCTCGCGGCGCGCCGTATGGCGGCAATGACTGGATACGGCGGACCGCGAAGCGCCTCGGACTGGAATCCACGCTGCGCCCGCGCGGCCGCCCTCGCAAGAAAGAAAAATAGGATGTCCCCTTCTGCGGTGGTGACGGGTGCGGGGCGGGGGTTGGGACGGGGCATTGCACTGGCCTTGGCGGGGGCCGGGTATCGCCTTGTGCTGGCGGGACGCGACGGCGAACGCCTGGCGGCCGTGGCCGACGAAGCGCGGGCGCTGGGGACCGAGGCAATCGCGCAGCCCACCGATGTAACCAACGAAGGCGAGATTGCCGCCCTGTTTCAGGTGCTGCTCGACCGGTTTGGGCGACTGGACCTGCTGGTGAACAATGCCGGGGCTTTTGACGGCGGACCGCTGGATGAGCTTTCGACCGCCGCCTGGGATCACGTGCTGGCCGTCAATCTGCGGGCGCCGTTCCTGTGCACCCGCGCGGCGCTGCAAATTATGAAGCGCCAGCGCGGTGGGCGGATCATCAACATTGGCTCCATCTCGGCCCAGCGCGTGCGGCCGAACTCGGCCGCTTACGCGGCGTCCAAACATGGGCTGTGGGGGCTGACCCAGGCCACCGCGCTGGAGGGTCGGGCCTACGGCGTCACCTGCTGCTGCCTGCATCCGGGAAACGTGCGCGTCGAGCGCCGGGCCGCCAGCGCCGCGACCGAAGATCAAGAGCCCATGATGAGCGTCGAAGAAGTGGCGCAGGTGGCGCTGCTGATGGCCACGCTGCCTCCCCACGTCGAGATGCTGGAGGCCATTGTGCTGCCGCGCGACCAGGATTACGTGGGACGCGGGTAGTCGCCGTCACGCGGTCGGGACCGGCAATTTCGGGTGGTCGGCCAGGCGCTTGAGCGAGTTCATATCGACCGGCTTCACCAAGTATTCATCAATGCCGGCCGCCCGTGCACGTCTGCGGTGTGAGTCTTCGTTGTGCCCGGTCAAGGCCACAATGAGCGCGTCCTTCGTTTCGCTCAGCAGCCGCATGCGCCCCGCCACTTCGAACCCATCAACGTCGGGAAGTGAAACGTCGAGCATTACGATCTCGGGGCGGAACACGGGACATTGGTCGATCGCCGATCGCCCGGTGTGGGCAATTTCCACGGTGTGCCCCAATAGTTCCAAAAGCTTCGCCGTGATTTTCGCGGCGCCGGCTGTATCGTCGACCACCAGCACGCGTCGGCCAGTCATTGGATTCATTCGGTTATGAGGAATGTTTGCCCCTTGGCTCGCTAGCGCCATTTTGGGACCGAAGGTTGAGAACGCCCAAGCAACCCCATTTTAGATTCGTCCAGCCGTCGGCGTCGTGAACGCGTGGCGATAAACCACGTTCCGCATGTCATGGGATATGGATGAACAGACGCCTCCTGCTACCGGGCGAGGAGAAAAGAGTTCAGGGATGGCTCCCTGCCCCACCCGCGACCTCCATGACCGTGGAACTAGAATGTTTATTGTGCGCCTGAAAACGTCTGCACGCAAGCCGCCCCGCCGCGTTTCCGGGCGCGGTGCGTGTACCCGGAGCGGCGGCGCGGTAGGATACACCCATCGTGTCACGCGGCCGGGGCGGGTTTGAGGATTTCCCGCCAATTTCCTTCGTAACTATTATACCCATGATGATCGCTTTGCGCACGTTTTTCGTTCCCATCGCGGCATTCGCTTTGCCCCTCCTGGCGGCTTTGGGCGCCCGGGCTGACTGGCCGCAATTCCGCGGACCGACTGGCCAAGGTCACAGCGACGCGGTGGACCTCCCCATCGCGTGGAGCGAAACAGAGAATGTGGTCTGGAAGACGGTCATTCCCGGTCGGGGTTGGTCGTCGCCGGTCGAGCAAAATGGCAAGATTTGGATGACCACAGCCTTGGAGTCGCCCGCCACGCCCGAACAGCGCGCGAAGAAACTGTCCGAAGCGCCCGATCCGGCGGGCCTGGAAGTGGTGGGACAGGTTTCGCTACGTGCGGTGTGCGTGGAGTTCGCCACCGGGCGGGTTCTGCACGACGTGCCGGTGTTCCAGGTCGAGAACCCTGATCCGGTGCATTCGCAAAATAGCTTTGCTTCGCCGACGCCCGTGCTGGACGATGGCCGGGTGTTTGTCCACTTTGGCACGTACGGCTCGGCCTGCCTGGATGCGGCGACGGGCAACGTCTTATGGACCAACCGCGAGTTGAAGTGTGACCATCAAAATGGTCCCGGGTCGTCGCCCATCGTGTGGCGTGACCTGTTCATCGTTCACTGCGACGGCATCGACGTTCAGTACGTGGTCGCGTTGGACAAGAAGACCGGCCAGGTGGTTTGGAAAACCGACCGCAGCGGCAAGCTCGACGCGCGTCCGCCGCTCCGCAAAGCGTACTGCACGCCGCTGGTGGTGGAGCACGAAGGCCAACCGCTGCTTATCTCGCCCGGCGCCGACTGGGTGTACGCCTACAACCCGGCGACCGGCCAGGAGTTGTGGCGGGCCAACTACGGCAAGCTGGGGTTCTCCAATGTGCCGCGCCCGGTGGTGGGGCATGGCCTGATTTATATTTCGACGTGCTTCACATCGCCGACGATGCTGGCGGTCCGCTACGACGGCCACGGCGACGTGTCCGATTCGCACATCCTCTGGAGGAACGATCGGCAAGCGCCGAAGATGCCTTCGCCGGTGCTGGTGGGAGACGAACTATACGTGGTGAGTGATCAGGGCGTGGCCACCTGCCTGGACGCGCGGACGGGCGAAGAACACTGGGCCAAACGGCTGGGGGGCAACTTTAACGCCTCGCCGCTCTACGCCGACGGGCGGATTTACTTTTGCAACCGCGACGGTGTGACCACGGTCGTAGCGCCCGGCCGCGAGTTCCAATTGCTGGCCGAGAACCGCTTGGACGGCGCGTTCTTCGCCTCGCCGGCGGTGGTCGAGAAATCGCTCGTGTTGCGGACGGAGAACGCCTTGTACCGGATCGAAAAAACCAGCCCCAACGGCGGCCAATAACCCAGCGCGGTTTCATGCGATCGGTTGTTTAATGCCCAGAGGGTGGCTGGCGGAGCAGCGATCCGCGGGAAACTGCACGAGGGGCTTCGCGGCGTTCACGGCGGGAGCGCGCGACCGGCGAAAGGCCAGATACGAATCGAGAACTCACTTTGTTTTTGAGTTGGAGCGCGCCGCCATGAATCTGCCCTTTTTTCTTGCCCAAGCGGAAGGCCCCGCGCCGGACGGCGCTTTGCCGGAAGAACTTGGTTACGAGTTTTGGATCTACTTGGGCATTGGGGTCCTGCTGCTGGCGTTGGCGGCGATGACGATCATCATGGTCAATTACGGCAAGTTGTGGTTCAAAGCCTACATGTCCAGCGCCGATGTCAGCGTCTGGAGCTTGATCGGCATGGACATGCGCCGGGTGCGGAAGCAATTGATCGTGGACGCCAAGATCACCGCCGCGCAGGCCGGAATGGACATCAACCGCCAGACTGGCGTTTCGACGCGGCGCCTGGAGGAGCATTACCTGGCGGGCGGCGACGTGCATCGGGTGATCCGAGCCATCATCGCCGCGCATCGGGCGCAGATCGACTTGGACTTTGATCGGGCCGCCGCCATCGACCTGGCGGGCCGCGACGTGATGGACGCCGTCCAAACCAGCGTGCATCCCAAGGTGATCGACTGCCCCGACCCGCGCCGCGGCGGCAAGACCACGCTCAGCGCCATCGCCAAGGACGGCATTGAACTGCGGGTCAAGGCCCGCGTCACGGTGCGCACCAACCTGGAGCAGTTGATCGGCGGCGCGACCGAGGAGACGGTCATCGCCCGCGTCGGCGAGGGGATTATCACCGCCATTGGCTCGGCCGAGAAGCACTCGGACGTGCTCAAGAATCCCGACCGCATTTCCAAGGCGGTGCTCAAGCGCGGGCTGGACGCGCAAACGGCGTTTGAGATCGTGTCGATCGACATTGCCGATGTCGACGTGGGCGAGAATATTGGCGCCCGGTTGCAGGTCGATCAGGCCGAGGCCGACACCCGCGTCGCCCAGGCCCGGGCCGAGCAGCGCCGGGCCGAGGCGGTGGCCGTCGAACAGGAGAACAAAGCCTCCGTAGCCGCCAATCGCGCGCACGTGGTGCTGGCCGAAGCCGATGTCCCGCGCGCCATGGCCGAAGCGTTCCGCCAAGGTCGCCTCCACGCCGACGGCGAACCGTAGAGCGCGCTAGGGCGATGGCTCTTCCTCCATCAAGGAAGGTCGCGCAGTGGGCCATGACCGCTCCACGGCCACGCAAAGGGAAACGCCAGCCGCGCTTGCGCCAGTTGACCCGCCAGGTAACGGTGCATTGCTTGGGCAAGCTCGGCGGCGCTGGAGTAACGCTCTGCGGGATCGCGGGCCAGGGCTTTCATTGCCACCGCTTCTAGCGCCCGCGGCGCATCCGCCCGCAGTTGACGCGGCCGGGCAATGCGAGCCTGCCGCACCAACTCGGGCCAGTCCGCTGGGCGGCCGTTTTCTTTCCAGGCGTGTGGCGGCCGCCCGGTGAGTATCTCGTACAATACCGCGCCGAGTCCGAATACGTCGCTCCGCGCGTCGGTGCGCCCGTCGAGTTGTTCGGGCGGCATGTACTCGGGCGTGCCGACCACGTCGCGTTGCCAATCGACCACGACGGCCTGCCCGAACGCGCCCACAAGGACATTGCCGGGGGTGAGGTCGCGATGCAGCACGCCGCGCGCATGCGCGTACGCCACGGCGTCGCAGACAGTCGCAAACACTTGCAGCAACTGGCGCCCCAGCAGTTGCTGGTCGGCATTGCTACGTTCGTCGGACAGGTCCAGGTGCTCGCGAATGCACTGGCCCAGGGTCTTCCCTTCGACGAGCGGCATGACGCACCACGGCGCGGCGCCGGGCGGCTCGTGCAACTCATGGACGGCGATAATGCCAGGATGCTCCAAGGCCGCAAGAATCCGGACTTCCTCCGCGAAACAAGACGCCGCCGCGGCGTTTCCGAGCAACGCCGGGCGTAGCTGCTTGATTGCCACGAGGCGCCGCAAGCGGCGGTCAAACGCCCGCCAGACGTCGCTTGCGGCGCCTTGCCCCTGCAATTGCAATTTCACGTAACGGCCCTCGTCCAACAGGCGCGATTGCAGCCGACGAACCACTTCGGGACGGCCGGGAAATCGGCGGCGGTATTCGTCCAGATCGGGGTGGTCGCCCCAGGGAGATCGGTAGCGAGCAAGAAACTCGTCTTCCACCAGGTCGACCGAGACAACGGCCGGAGAAAGGAGTTCCGCAAACTCACCGCCCAATTCCGCAAGGTAGTTCTCCAAGAGCAATCCTTCTCCGGCGCTCCAGGCCAGGTCCAGGTGGAGCGCAATCAAGTCCTCCAGCGCTTCGGCTTGTTGCTCTTGGGGCACGTCTTCCAGATACTCGGGCAGGCGCGGCGCCGGGGGACGGCGGCGCTCCGCCCAATCGTCCCGCAGGCGTTCCAGCGCGATGCGCCACGGGGCGTAGCGATCGATTTCATGCCGGCCGTGGATCGTGGAACGAGCAAGCAACGACGCCAACATCGGTTCATTCCTGTGTTTGTAGGCGCGCCGGCAGGTCATTGCCGCTACGAAGCGCGGCGTACACGTCGGCGACGATGCGCTGGACCAACCGCAGGCCCAATCCCAGGCGTTCGGCAATCTCGCGGTTGCTGGCGTCGGCGGCGCGCAATTCGACAATCTCCAGCGCCTGCGAATCGACGCCGCGCAAGGTCGCGGACAGGCGATCCAACCAGGCCGCCATTCGGACCTCGTGGGGCAAGCCCGGCGACTCGTTCTCGGCGGCCCCGTCCCGTGTTTCCCAGCGTTGCGGCAAGCACTGACTGTCCCGCGCCTCGGCGGGTATTTCCGCGCGCGTAGGCTCGTCTTGGAGCATGGCCGCGAGCAAGGCATTCAGGGGCGCAAGGATCGCGTCCACGTCTGGCTCTGCGTCGCGGATGTCTCCCGGCCGAAATTCACGCCATGCAAAGCGGACGATCTGGATGCTGCCCTCGTCAAAGTTCAGCGGAGTGTTCCGAGCGCTGCTAGCTCCGGCAAGCAGGGCTTGAAGGAGTGGCAACAACGGGTGGGCGTGGGGCGGCGCCACGTTGGCGCCCTCGATGGAGTCGCTCCTGATTGGCATGAGACACTTGCCCAGCGAAGGGAAAGATCGCGGCTGGCGGGAATACTGTCTAAGTAGAGTTTATTATAACAAAATTCGGTGCGTTCAAGAAGTCGCGTCGGCCGATTTCTCGGAAAGGACCCCAGCGCCGCGGTCGTGCAATCTGCGGGGCGGCGGCACGCGCCGCGCTATTGGCTTGACGTGCAGGTGGGACGACAATACTATGCAAAGAAAGTCGTGTTCCCTTCTTTTGTCTTTTGTGCGGCTCCCGGCAAGGAGTTTTCTTGTGGCGATTGGCCAATTTTTCTCTCAACGGTTCGGCTATGGCATTCACGCGTTGGCCTTCATCGCCCGTAAACCCCAGGGAGAATTAACCACGCTTCCCGAACTGGCCGGATGGGTGCGAGCCATTTGGCCGGGAGCTTCCGACACGTACCTGTCCAACGTCATCCAGCGCCTGGCGCGGGGCCGGTTGCTGCGGAGCCATCGCGGCGTGGCCGGCGGTTATTCGCTTGGCCGAGCGGCCGACAAAATTACCATTCGCGACGTGGTCGAGGTGTTGGAGGGCATCGACACCCGCCGCTGTTTGCTCTCGCTGGAGGACCAGTGCCCCGTCCTGGGGCAATGCGCCATCTCGCGCAAAATGGAGTCGCTCGAGGAAGCGTTTCTCGATTCGCTGGCGGCTGTAACCATTGCAGAGTTGTCGAAAGAACTCGTCGATCCGCGGATCGAAAAAGTTTTGCAGATCGATGGCGTTAAACCCGCCGCGAAAACGAAACGCTCCCGCGGTTAAGGCGTATCCTACCCGTTCTAGAAGCGCGAAACCGCAAGCGATATTGCTTGCGGTTTCGCGTTTGCCGTGTCGTCCGCGAAGGAACAAACCGTAGCGTCAGGTTCCTCCGATGGAACAACTGCTAACCATGTTGGGAGACTACCGGACCAGGCTGTCGGCCGCGACGTCCGAGAGCAGGTAGGCGATTACATCCTGGGCCGCATAACTTGCCGCGTCGGGCGTCGGGAAGAAGCGGGCCAGTTGCCGCACCTCGTCGCCGCTGGTGACCAAGGGGCTTTCCAACTCGCCCCCGTCGCGGACTTGCCCCAGGCCGACGTTCGCCATCAGCGCATTGCACAAGCACTTGCGCCCAACGGTGTCGGCCACGTCGCCCCCTTTCCGCACGTAGGCTTCGACCTTCTCGGCTGAGCAGCGCCAACCAAGCGTGCCGTCCTCGCGCCGGTAGGCGTGGCGAAGGTAGCCCAAGTCACATTGCCGCTTCCGGCGTTCATCGGCCCCAGGGTCCGAGAGCGAACCGGCAATCTGCACAACCTTAAACGGAAAACCCGTGGGCGAGGCCACGGGGTCGGTGTACACTTCGACGGCGCCGCGACGCGCCATCTCGATCACCCGCTGCTTGAGGTCGGAGCGCAGGCCGGACTCTTCACAAAACGCGAACGCCGTGCCGACCTGAATTCCCGCGGCGCCTAACTCCAGGGCCTCGGTCAATCGCTCGGGAGCGCCGTACGAGCCGGCTAGCCAGAAGGGCAACTCCAGCGCCCGGAAGGCGTTCAAATCGGGCGCGTCACGGGGGCCGTAGACCGGCTCGCCGCGCTCGTTCCGCTGCGCCGCGCCGCGCGGGGGAGCGTTGTGCCCGCCCGCCGTCGGTCCTTCCACCACAAAGCCGTCCACGCGTCCGTTGGCCTTCCGGGCCAGCATGGTGGCCAGCGTGGCCGACGAGACAATCGCCAGAAATTGCGGCCGCTCCAGCCATGGCAGATCGCCGCCGGTAAACGCGAGCGGTTCAAAGCGGGTGGCGAACCGCTCGTTCGGTCCGGCGCCAGCGACATCCAGCGGCAGTTCGACCGGTTCGCCTTGGCATAAGCGGTCCAGGGCGCCCGGAATGGCGCGGGGAATGCCGGCGCCCATCAGTACGTAATCGACGCCCGCCAAGAGCGCCCCGAAAAGCGACGGCAGAATGGGCGTCTGAATCTTCTCCAGGTAGTTGATGCCGACCAGCCCGTCATGGTCTTCCTTGGCCAGGTGAACCTCGACAAAGTTCGCCGCGACCAGCAGCTCCAACTGTTCTTGGGACGGCGTGTGACTGGGCAGAGGACAGATCCGAAAGGCGTCGCGGGCCGGCTTCCCGTCGGGAACGAAGTAGCGATCGACAATCCGTTGGGCCATGTGCGGAAAGGGGAACTCGGCCAAGGCCCGGCGGATGTGCCCACCCGCGTCGCCCAGTTGCAAGCGCCGGGCCAGCACCACGTCCAGAGCGGTTCCCGAGACAACGCCTAATTGCCCGGCCAGCGCGACTGCTTTGGCCAAGGGCCAGGAAGAAACCGCCGCTCCCATTCCGCCTTGAATGATGACAGGATTCGCACGACTGCTCATGTGCCAGACTCCTAAAGGCGCGCCGCGGCGAAACGCCGCGACAATCCAAGATAAACAAAATTCAACAAGGTTAATTTACAGCCTGTTCGCGCGCCCGTCAGCCTGAAGAACGTAATTGTTGTGTAATAACCCGCTGACGACGTTTCCGCATTGCGACGATGCGCCGCCAGCCGATGAACAACAACAACGAAAGCGGCGATGAATCGCCGCGCTCCCAAACCGGCCGGCGGGTAAGGGAGGGACAGGCAGGGAATGATTCCACGCTCGCGCGGTCGCAAGCGATTGGTGGAAGCGGCGCCAGGAAGAAGCGCTTACCGGACGGCGTGCAGGAGCAGTTCGGGGAAGTCGCGTCGGCGGCCGCGGTTTAGAATTTCAGCCGCCGGCAGGCAACAGCGCGACGGCAGCCGCGGGGTCATTTGGAAGGTGTGCTGGTTGCACAGGATCGCATTGGCGACGGCAAGCCACGCCACGATCCGATCTCCAAAGCAGAAGCAAAACGATTTCGTCTCGATCATTTGAGCGGCTCGCATAGTCCTCGAATCTCCTCTCGGAACAAAGCGTCACACCTGGCGCACCCTGGCAATCGTTGCAGTTCTCGCGCGGAGGGAGCGACTTTTTGCACGCTACGGCTTGCCTTCCACCAACGTCGATCTGGGGCGCTGGTGGAAGGACAAGCAGTAGCGCAGTCGCGGAAAGAAAGCCTAAAGCTTGGGTGGGGCCGGGCGTGGAGCCGGCTTTTCAACGGCCGCGGCCGCCTGGCGTTGGCGCTTGGCCGCTTTGCGTTTCTCGAAATTCTCTTTCGCAGTTTTTTGCGCGGGCGTGAGCTTGTCCCAGGGAACCTTATCCCACGGCAAGGGTACGCCCTCGGGCGGGTCTATGAAGCTTTCGCGCCATTGGAAGCCCAAGGGGAACTCCAACTCCTGTTGCGCCAGCGCCGCCCAGGGCGTGCCGGGGTGCTCGTCGATGACGCGCTGTAAGTGCACTCGGGCCGCCTCGGCCGCTTCGCTAATCCGGCTGGAGCGGTTGGTTGGGGTCTTGCTTGGCTCGTCCGCCGCGCGCGGTTCGCTGGGCTGGCTCGACTCGTCGGAAGCCTCGCCGCTGGCGCCGCCCTGCGCCAGGCGGGTCGTCTCGTCTCCCACGAGCTCCCAGGCGTTGCTCACGCCGTCTTCGGGCGCTCGGGGCTTGCGGTACATGTCGTCCAGGAGCTGCGTCTGAGAAGCGCAGCGAACCCGGTTCGCCAGCAACCGCCCCACCAGCAAATCGTAGTTGGCAAGCCAACGGGGGGATCGTTCCTTGCCGCGGCGCTCTTGGACGGCGTTTAGCTCTTGCAAGCCGCGGTCCAAGGTGTCGGCGATTTCCCGCATGCGTTTTTGCGCGCCGCGAATGTCAAACTGGATGCCAGCGGCCAGAAACTTCGTCGGGGGCGGGGCGCCGAGCCGCTGGTTAGTCGCCTCGGCGGTGCGCACCACCGCCGTCCGTAGCGGGCTATCGACCGCCAACTGGACGTACTTGTCGGCCGCCACGTAGTCGGGACGATAGGCGTTCAAGCGGTTCGGGTCGAATTGCAGGTCTCCCAGGTCGCCATTGTTTTGCGCCAAGTACAGGCCGCCATTTTCGTGCGTGACGCGCATCAGGCCGAAGGGGCCAAACCCCGACGAGAGCGGCTGGCTGCCAGGGCCGTCCTTCCAAATCGCCAGGCGGGCATGCTCAACGTGAAGCGTTTCCGGCCCGCGATCGACGGGAATGAGGAACTCCTCGCCGGATTTCTCGTCCTTCCACTTCACGTCCAGTTGCTCGCGGCCAAACGGCGCCAAGGGGCCCATCACATACGCCGAAGCCCGTTGCTGCTTGAGCAATCGCAGCGCCTCGTCCAGGACTGGCAGGTCGTCGCCTTTCTCATCGGTGACAATCACCAGCATCAGGTGACGGCCTTCGCGCGAGTAGCGGGCGTACTCCAGGGCGGTCGCCTTGACGGCCGAGAACACGTTCTCCACGCCCGACTCGTCGGCCGCAATCTCGCGGACCGCTTGCTGGATTGCGGGCCGGTCGCTAGTCGGCTCGGGCGTCAGGAAGCTGGTCTTTTCGCCAAACGCGGCGATGCTCGTCAACAGGATTTGGTTTTCGCCTTGGGCCAATTCGCCCAATTCTTCGTACACGCGGTCAAAGTGCTGGATGATCCGTTCCCGGCGCAACGCCAAACTTCCCGAGGCGTCCATCAGCCACACGACCAGCACGGGGCTGCTTTCCAACCGCGTGAGAATCTCCTGGGTAATGCGATCCACCGAGCCGGCGTCGCCCACGCCATGGACCACGGCGCCGCGCGTTCCGGTGACATGGTCCAGAAGCGAGCGTCCTTCGCCCGCGCTGAAATCCACCATCGCCACCGGTTCTGAAATGGTGGCTTCGTCGCCAAGCGCCGCAAGGTTTTCCATCGGGGCGATCTGGCTCATCTCGGGGAGCGGCGCCTCGTGGGCGTCGCCGGCGCTGAGCGCGCCGATCTCCGGCTGGGTCTCGGCGAAGACCGCCATCGTGGGCGCCAATTCCTGCAATTCGACCACTTCTTCGTCCAGGTGCTCCGGAATGATTAGCGTCAGATCCGTATTGGGGCGTTCGCCCAAGTACGGCGCAAAGGTGGCGCCCACTAAGAGCAGGAAGTGCGTCAGCAGGCTCAACAGCCAGGCGGAGCTGTCGTGGTCGATCAATTCTTCATCGCACCCGGTCTGGGCCTGGCGCCACTGGTTGATGCGTTTCGCAAGTTTCATCGCCGGACCTTGAGGGATGGGAAAGTTGCGCCGGGCTGACTCGGGCGACGAACGCGGAAGTCAGGCGCTCTGAAAGGCGCGGGGTGCTTTTTTCCGCCCGTGGACACAATCTACGGGAATAAAATCGTTGCCGACCGACGTTAAATATATTAAACTGAGTTTTGCTTGTCCAGATTTTTCCGCAGGGTTTTTTGGCGGTCGTGCGACCACCTTATCGGCTCCCCTTTTCGTCGATGTTGCAAGGAATGTAGAGATGCATGGCAAATTCCAACTCCACGTAGCGCGGTTCGTGCTGCTGGCCGTAGCTTGGGGGGGATGGGCGGAGATTCAAGCCCAATCCCCCACCCGCGCCAGGACTGCCCCGAAGGCCAAGTCCAAGGCGGCCGCCGCCAAGGCGGACAACGACCAGACCAACTATGGGCGCGAAGCGCGACAAGAGACGCCGCTCTTGTGGCGCGACGCCGAGTCGCCGCTGGACGAGGTCGAACGCATTCACCATGCCGTCAGCCGGCTCTCGTTTGGCGCGACGCCCGAGCTGCTGGCGCACGTGCGGAAAGTGGGCCTGGAGGCGTGGATCGAGACCCAACTGGAAGGCCGCCAGGAGGAGGACACGCTGCTGCGGGAGCGCATTGGCGGGTTCGAGTCGCTCAAACTCAGCACGCAGGAGATCGTGCAAACCTACAACGTCCCGGTTCCCCCGCTATCCAAGAAGCTTTCGCCCGAGCAGTTGAAGGAACGGGCCGAGGCGGAGCGAATGCGGGACATACCGCAGACTGAGTTGAAGGACGTGATCCTGCTGTTCGCCGTGTCCAGCAACAATCAGTTTCGTGAAGTGGCCTGCGACTTTTGGCGGAATCACTTCAACGTGGACGTATCCAAGGGCAACGTCGAATACTACGCCACCGACTTTGAACGCCAAGTAATTCGCGGCGAAGCCCTGGGGACGTTCGAAGGCATGCTCAACAAGCAAGCCCGGCACCCAGCGATGCTGGTGTACCTGGACAACTATATCTCCCGCGCCACGCCGACCAAGGAGTTAATGGAGACCGGGCAGCGGACCTTGATGCAAACGCGGGACTACGCGGCGGCCATGTCGGCGGTGGACATCGCCAAGATGCGCGGGATCAACGAGAACTACGCCCGCGAGCTAATGGAGCTGCACACCCTGGGCGTGGACAATCACTACACCCAGGCCGACGTGGTCACGGTGGCCCACGCCCTGACCGGCTGGACCGTGCAGCAGGACCGCAGCAAGCCGATTGTCTTTGAGTTCCGCCCCGACATGCACACCAGCGAATTCCGGCTGTTCCTTGAGAACCGCCTGCCGCCGGCGCCGCACAACCCCGAGCTGGAAGGCCAAATGGTGCTGACCATCCTGGCCCGGCACCCTGGCGCCGCCGAGTTCCTCTCGTACAAGATTTGCCGGCACCTGGTCAGCGACAACCCGCCGCCCGAGATGGTCCAGCGCGTCGCGAAGACGTTTCAGCAAAAGAAGACGGACCTGAAGGAAGTTTACCGGGCGGTCCTCAATGACCCTGATTTCTATAACCCGCGGCACTACCAGGCCAAGTTCAAGCGGCCGCTGGAGTATGTGGTGAGCGCGGTGCGGGTGACCCAGGCCGAGATCAGTTCGACCGAAGGCATCCATGCGGCGCTGCGGGTGATGGGCGAGCCGATTTACCAATGCGAAGACCCGACCGGCTACTACGACCAGGCCGACGCTTGGCGCGATCCGGGCGTGATGGCGAATCGCTGGAAGTTCGCGCTGGACCTGGGCATGGAGCAGGTCCGCGGCGTGCGCATTCCCGACACCTACTGGGACGGGCTGGAGCCAAACAACCCGGTGCAATGGAAAGAAGTGTTAACCAAGCGCATCCTTCCCGGCGGCTGCACGGAAAAGACTTCCGAGGCCCTGGATAACGTGATTGCCAAGTATGCGCGGTTCAGCCCCGAACCCGAGCAGTTGGGGAGGTACATCGTGGGGATTCTGCTCGGTTCGCCCGAGTTCCAGCGGCAGTAGCAAGGGGGCGCGCGGCGTGAAGCCGCAAGCAAGGGGCCTGGCTACCCAGCCAACCGCGGGACTTGTCCCGCGGTGTGTGATCCAACGCGAGTCCACGACATTTCCTAACCATATCAAGGAACATCTCATGCACCGACGACGTTTTCTCCAATCGACTACGGCGGGCGCCGCGGCGCTTTCGGCCGGCGCGGGCGGGTTTCATCTTTCTCCTTCCACGGCTTACGCACAACGCGATTTCGCGCCGAATGAAAACCCGGTGCTGGTCGCGATCTACCTGCGCGGGGGGCAAGATCAGCTCAACACGCTCGTGCCGCACAACGACCGCCGGTACTACGAAATTCGGCCCAATATCGCGGTGCCGCAAGAAAAGGTCGTGAAGCTTGACGACCAGTGGGGCTTGCACCCGGCCTTGGCGCCGCTCAAGCCGTTTTACGACGACGGCAAGTTCGCGATGGTTATCAATAGCGGCTCGCCCCACTCCACGCGCAGCCACTTCGACGCGCAAGACTTCATGGAGTACGCCGCGCCGGGCAACCGCACCGTGCGCGACGGCTGGCTGAACCGCTTTCTGACGGCGACCGCGCCCCAGGCGAACAAAGGCTATGGTTTGCCCGAGCTGCGAGCCTTGGCGATGCAGGAAACCCTGCCGCGTTCGCTGCGGGGACGGTATTCCGTGGTCGCGGCCCCAGACAACCTGCACCAGATTCAAGAAGTGCTGGACTTGTTTGAAGACTTCTACGCTGGTGGCGAAAAACTGGACGGCGCCGAGGCCCTGCGCCGCTCTACCCAGGCCGAGCGCGGCGTCGAGGCCGACCCCGTAATGGCCTCCGGCCGCGAAACCATCTACGGTCTGCGGCGACTCCGCGATTTGCTCGACGGCGAAGCCGGGGGCAGCCTGGACGAGCCTGTCGAGTATCCCGGCGGGTCTTTCGCCACGCGCTTGGAAGGGCTGGCCCGCGTGATCAAGGCCGGCGTGGGGCTGGAAGTGGCCGCCACGGACATCAACGGCTGGGACCATCACATTGGCATGGGATCGGACGATGGCGCCCTGAACCGCATGTTGGAATCCATGGGCGAATCGCTGGCGGCTTTCATGACTGACCTGGGGCCTGATCTGGACCGCACGGTCATTCTGGTCTGCACCGAGTTCGGCCGCGTCTGCAAAGAGAACGGCAACGACGGCGCCGACCACGGGCACGGCGGCGCCATGTGGCTCATGGGCGGCGGTGTGAAGGGGGGCAAGATCTACGGCAACTGGAGCGGACTGGAAGAGGCGGTGCTGTACGAGAAGCGCGACCTTCCCGTAACCACCGACTTCCGGGCCGTGTTCGCCGAAGTTTTGTATCGGCACATGCAGTTTGAGATCCAGCCAGGGTTCTTCCCCAACTACACCCTGCCGAACCAGATGCTCGGTCTGTTCGGCTGACGCGGATTCAACGCCGGAACGACGGCAATCGATCGACTCCGAAGGACGCGCCTCGCCGCTGGTCATCACCAACGGCGAATGGCCCGGCCTTCGGAGTCGGTCTTTTCGTGCCCGCGCGAGCCGCCGCGTTCGGGGAGTTCACGCGGTTGCACGTGCAAAGGCTTCTGGAAGCACTAGCGCAGTTTCAAGTCGATCGTTGTTCAATCAACAAAGGGCGAAGCCCCACAGACCTGGGACCGAAATACCAATCCGCCCCCTCTCCGCGTTCTGGGGCGTCGCTTAGGCTTCGCCGCCAGTCACCCCTCCCTCGTTGCCCAGGCGATTCCTTGAAACTGCACTAGCGCGTTTCAGGCGGGTGTAGCGGCCCTGTTAATGTGGCGCGCTCGCAGAGCGAGTGCGCTTTTGGCGGCGCCTGAAGGGCGGCCGGAAGAGAACGCACTCGCAGAGCGAGTGCACCACATGAAAACCCGTCATACCGGCGTGAAATACGCTCTAGAGCTTCGCGGCCAGGGCCTTGGCCTTGGCGCTCACGGAATGGGGATGCGCCGCCTTGCTTAGTTGATCGAACTCGCGGAGCAGAAGTTCAGCCTTATGAGGGTCGGACTGTTTCAGCATCTCCAAACCTTCGCGAATGGCCTCGGCTCCGCTGCCAAGCTGTCCCGTGGCGGCCACTTCCTGCAAGAGCAACTTCGCGGCCGGGGGCGGAGGCGGCGTGACCGTCACGTCCACGCGGTTGCCGCTTCCGCAGCCGAGCGTCGCAACCAGGGCCAGTCCCAGAATTCCAATGATCCAACAACGCATGGGCCTATTCTCCGTGAACGGAACCAAGGGAACTCGCGGCGGTGCTAGTCGAGCGTGACCGCCTCGCCGCCGTTGATGCTGCCGGCCGCCTGGTACATGACGAAGTTGACTGTTTCGGTAATGAACCGCACCGAACCGTCGCCCAGCGCGTGCTGCGCGCCGCCGGGATGGCGGCTGCGGGCGGGAAACACGCCTTGGCTATCGCCCATGCCGCATCCGCTGCACGTTTGGCACGAGGGCCAACGGTGGTTGGGCGGGGCCACCGTGTTAAACACCGTGCTCCACATCAGCGGCGCGATCCACTCTCGGCCGGCGTGGCTATGATGGTTGCTAATCCCGGCCTGGCACGCGGCGCCGTAGGTGTCCACGTCGGTCTGGCTGGGGAAGACGTTGGTGGCCCCCGACCAGGAAATTCCTCGGACAATGTCGGCCTCGGTATACCGACTGCTGCTGTTGTCGCCCAACAGGTGTTCGCCTAGCAGGATGCTGTTCGAGGTCCCGTCGGTAAAGTCGGCCATGCGGGTTTCTCGATCCTTGGTGAAGGCGCCGTTGCGGCTGCTTGTCGAGACATCCCAAGCCAGATTAGGCCCCGCGCTGACGGGATAGTTGCAATTGCCAATGTCGACGCCCGACCACGTAACATCCGAAGGGCACAGGAAGGCCTCGATCCGCAACCGCCGGATGGCGGTGTTGGTGCTGTCGGTCGAATAATCGAAAAAGTTGATTTGGTCGAACGTGTTTTTTTGTTCGAGGAAGGGAAGCACCATCGTGTGGGCGCTGTATCCGCGGTAGCTCGAGGCCCCTCCCGAACTGGTCACGCTGCTGGCCGGATAACAGTAGCGGGGGAAAACGCGGAGGGTGTCGTGATAATTATGAAAAGCGAGCGCCAGTTGCTTGAGATTGTTGGAACAGCTCATGCGGCGGGCGGCTTCGCGCGCGGCCTGGACCGCCGGCAGCAAAAGCGCCACCAGAATCCCAATAATCGCAATCACCACCAACAATTCCACCAAGGTAAAACCTCGGTCAGGGGTACGCGAACGCATGAGAACAGGTCCTTGGAAAAAGGATAAAGCAATCCAGGCGGGAAAAAGGCAGGGCGGGTCAGTTCGCGGCTTCCGGGGGGGCCAATAGGCGGGAAGCAGCCGTCAGAGGTTCTGAAACTTTCCGAAGCGGCGAATAAACAAAACATTCACAAACCGCTCAGGGAAAATAATACCGCTCATTTCGCTGTTAGTCAACAAATAAAACTTACTATGTTTAGTTTCGGAGTTGGCGCCGCCAGCGATGCATTAGTGGGCGTGAATTACTCGGGTTGACCTAGTTCGTCATCGATCCAAGAGTACGCTTTGACCGCCGAGGGCCAGCCCAAGGTGGTCACGCTGAGCAAGGCCACGTGGCACAGTTCTTCTTTGCTTAATCCCTCGGCCTTGCCGCGCCGGACGTGCGAGTGCACGCCGCCTTCCAACCCGGCCCCCACCGCCAGCGCTAGTTTGACCAGACGCTGTGTTTTGGGGTCAAGCGGACCGGAGGCCGCGATCGCCTCGCCAAGCCGGTTGTACGCGCTCCATACCTCGGGTTGCTGTTTCGCCAGGTTTTGCACGATCGGGGGAAGTTCACTTAGCGGCATGGTCACGACTCCCTGGAAGGATGCGGACGAAGGCGCAACGGCTTTCACGGCTGCGCGCCTGACGGCTAAATCGAGGCGCCGCAATCGGCGCACCACAATCGCCAACCCGTTAGAATACCCGATCCGCGCCAAGGTCGGGAAAGACGCCGCGCGCGGGGAACGCAGCGGTTAGACCTTTTTCTCACGATGCCGTGACGGCTTTAATGTAGGTCACTCGCTGGAGCAAGTGAGCAACGGCGGGCGAAGCAAGCCGAAGAGTCCGCTTGTTTCACAAGCGATTGATTACTCGCGAAGCGAGTAACCCACACTCAAGAACTTGTCAGAGGTTGTGAAGCTTTTGCAAAGTAGGTCTTGCCTGCCGGGCGAGGCCTTCTTTCTGCTTGCGATGTCCGTGGCTTTTTCTAGGTAGGTCCCGCCCGGCCGGCGGGACCTGCCAAACATTCACAAGCTATCACGCCTGCCTGATAAGCGCTCTAGAATAACGTCCCGCCGGGATAGATCACTTGTCCGTCGGTAACACGGGCGAACTCGGTTTGTTGCCGCTCCTTGGCCGGGCCGGGGCCGATTATGTCCAGCACCCGCCAACCGCGCGCCAGCAGGGCGTCGGCGATCAGCCGGCGGTGACACCGCCAGGGCAACGCCTCGGCGCACAGGATGGCGGTCCGCCGCCGCGCCGCCAGTTCCGTCAACTCCGCGAGCGCGGCTTGGAACTCGGGCGACTGCATGTAGTCGGCGTAGGCGTTGAACGACTCCACTCGCCACGCCGTATTGGGTGAATCGGGCAGACGCCGCGAGCGCCGGCCGCCCAGGTCGGCAAAGTGGCGGTAACCGACGCCCGCCGACCGCAGCGTCGCCTCCAGGTTCTCTTGGCGGAACTGTGGCTGGCGTTTGGAGCCGGGAAAGCGGCGCACGTCGGCCACCGTTTCAATCGACTCACCCGCCAGCAGATCGAGCAGCGCCGCACTCTCGCGATTCGAGTGTCCGATGGTCCAAATCGTGCGATGCGGGGCGTCCTGCGGCATGGCGGAGAATTGCGGGAAGATTCTTGCTTCGCGTGACCGCGGAATTCGCAAGAGTTCCGCGGCGTAGTCGTTCAAAAGGCGGCTTACTCGGTGGCGTCGGACTTCTTGTTCTGGGCGGCCAAGGCGTCAAGCTCGTCCAGCTTGAATCGGACGCTCAGAATGTACGGCGGCTGGCCGGGAGCCCAGTGCCCGTAAGTCGTGGTCACGAAGGTTCCGTCGGGCAGCACTTCGACGCCAGGATAGGCGCAGTCAAACGCATTGTGGTTGTCCTTCAGGCGTACGCGATACTGGCCTTCCCGCCCTTCGACCAGGTCTTCATACGTGCCGACCCAGCCGACCCAATCGCCGCGGGTGGGCGTTTTGTGGGCCATGTCGCGGAACGAGATGAACAGCCTGCCATCAGGCCCGTACTTGCCGGTGTGGCGGTCGCCGGTCAGGGCGCCGGGCAACTCGCGCGGCTCGCTCCAGGTGCGGCCCTCGTCGTTGGAGAACATGATGTGCGAGTTTTTCACGCGGCGGTTCTCGCGGAGCAGTATGGCCAGTTGCTTGCCATCGGGCGAGCGAATCAGGCCCGGCTCGCACAAGTGGATTTTTTCGCTGGAGTAGATCGTCTCGGGCTTGCTCCACGTCAGCCCGCCGTCTTTGGACCACGTCTTGTAGAGCGTCATGGCGGGCGAGCCTTTGCCGCCCTTGCTGAAGAACCGGCCGTCGTCGTGGAACAACGCCAGGTAGTGGCCCTTGGCGGTGCGGACCGGCTCGACGCTTCCCATGGCCACGATCCCGCCGAAGTCGCCAATCGGCTTGAGAGGGGTCCAGGTCTTCCCGTCATCTTCCGAGACGGCCATGCGAATCGGGTACAAGCCCGAGAACACGATCAGCCGCTTCTTGCCCTCGGCGTCGATCACCCGATGAATGGTGGGGGTCTCCAGCGAGGTGGCCCAGTTCTCGGGGACCGGCAACCGCTCGGACCAGGTCTTGCCGCCGTCTTCGCTGCGCTTCCGGACGATGGCGCCGCGGCCGTGCCCCTTGGGGTAAACGGTGATGATCGTCCGCCCGTCTTCCAACAGGACCGTGGTGGGATGTCCCAGGTACTGCCCCGCCTCGCGATCGACGACGACTTGACGCTGCGTTTGTTTGTTCAAGTCGATCAGCGGAATGGAATACCCGCGCGGCGGCGCCGCGTTGTCGTCTGCAACCACGGGCGAAACCATCGCTCCAAAAAGTAACGACGCCGTGAACGACAACCAAATACGTACCGAGAGCATCAATCGCGGCTCCTAGGGTGTGGAACAAAGGCAACAGTCGCCCGGGCGCATTCGAACATCATCCTCGAAGGCCGAAGGGCGGATGCGCGACAGCAAAATGGGAAGTCACAAAACCGTCGTCTTGCGGCGCAGGCCAGGCCGCGGGCGCCGCGCGAGAAACCGGCGACAAAGCGGTTGGGCAGGACGGGAAGACGCTATTCCACTATATCACCAAGCACCAGGATTTGCCCCACGCGGACGTTGGTCCCCTGGTACTTGGGCGACTTGAGTTCGGTTTCGGGGTCTTGCAGGCGGAAGGCGACGGGAGTGCGGTCGGGCTGCTCGGGGTGAACTTCCACCGTGACCGCATGGACCTGATTGGGGTCCAGTCCTTCAGCCAGCGACAACGTCGCGAGGCGGTGATAGGTGCAGTAACTATCGAACCGCGGCACGGGCTTGGGGCGCGTCTGGCCATCGACGGTAATCACCACCTGCCCGCCATCGGGGCCAAGCAGGTCGTAGAGCCGCGCCACGGAGCCGCGGAACTTGAACGTCAACCGGCTGCCGGGCTGCGTGGCCTCCCAAATCGTTCCCATCCGGTTGCTAAAGCGGCGCGACAAGTCCGCCTCGGGGCCAAGCTCCCGCCACTCGGGCGAGAGCATGGAACGCGTGACGGGAACCATCTTCGCCGCCTGCCAGTGGTCGGCCACAAATGCGTCGGACAGCTTGGGAGCGTGATCCACCGGCTTAGAGGAGGAAAGCATTTGCTGGATCGCTTCGGCGAACACTGCGGTATATATCTGGTGTCCCTCGTCCAGCGGATGCACCCCGTCTTGCGAGAAGCGAATCACGCCCGGCTCGGTCGGTTGCTCGGACTGGAACACCAGCTTTCCCGCTTGCTCCAGCTCGGTCACCTTCAGGGCGAAGTTGATCGAGGGAATGTCATAATGGTCGGCGAGCAGTTCCATGGCCGACGCCGCTCGCGGACACATTCCCGCACGCAGGTCTTTTTCGTAACCGACGCGGTAGGTATAGACAAAGGCGATGTCGGTGCGCGGGTTCTTGGCCCAGGTTTGCCGCACGATGCCTTCCATCGCCTGCCAGATGCGCTCGGGCGGCGCCCCGCCGTCGTTCACAGCGAACTCCACCAGTAGCAAGTCTGGTTGGTGGCGGAGCGCGTCGCGCTCCACGCGGAACACGCCCAAGTCGCTTCCCGTACCGCCAATCGCCGCGTTGATCTCTTCGACTTGTGTTTGGGGAAACTCGCCTTGCAGCCATGCGCGGGTTTGCACCCGCCAACCGGGAGCGGCGGTGATCGAGCCGCCCAAGTACGCAACTTTGACCGGTTGGCCGTCACGCAGCTTGGTCAGCACGTTGCCCAGGCCGCCGCGCGGGCGGATGAGCTGCGCCTTGACCGGCGCGTACGCCGGCTGGGCGGCCGCGTGCCGGGCGATGAACTCGACAATCGGCGTGGGGTCGTCCAGCCCGTGGGGATGATGCTTCACGCCGGGCTTGGCGATCAGCGTGACCTGGCCCCCCAGCTTACGGTAGCGCTCGGCGACGATTCCGGTATTTTCGTCCCAGGGGACGACTTCGTCGGCGTCCCCATAGACGTGCAAGAGTGGCACGCCCGCTTGGGCGAGCGGCGCCAGGTTGTCGATGGGGTTCTTGTCGTACGCCAGCGCCTCGGCCTCGTTTTTGAAACCGTAGCGTTCCAGCACCAGCTTCCAATCCTGCGGAGAACCGGGACCTTTGCCCTTGCCTCCGGGCCAGCTTTTGAAGTCGCACACGGGAGCGTCGCCGTAGATGCAGGCGACCTTGTCGGGGTTGGCGGCGGCCCAGTTGTAGCAGTACAGCCCGCCGCGGCTCAGCCCCACCAGCGCCGCCTTCGGGGCAAAGCCATACTTCTCGGTCAACTCGCGATAAAACACGTTCCAGTGCGCCACGGCGTGCGGAGAGCCGAGCATATTGGGGACTTGCATATAGACGATGTGGAAGCCCCGCTGGAGCAGCGCCACGTCGGGCGCCGGCTTATGGCCGAAGAACTCGCCATGCCAGACCCAAGGCCGCCCGGGCGCCGCCTGGTGGGGCGCCACGACCAGCACCGGCTTGCCGTCCACTTGGAAGTCGTAGCGGGTAAAGCCGTGCCACTCGCTTTTGGCGCCGGGGAACGGCGCCCCTTCTTCGGCCCAACTGGTAATAGTCATAAGCAACGGCAGCAACGCCAACAAGGCGATGTTCCATGCCTTACGACGAAAAATCACGACCGACGATAGGGGAAGGTGAAGGTTCATCCAAACGTCATTTTCCGAAGGAACACAAATCGTCGCAGCGGCGAGCCGCCGCCGCTACGGAAAAATTCACAACCTCTGAGCATCGCCGACTCCAGCGCCGCGAGGTTCACTGGCGCCACTCGCCGACAAAGGGAGTATAGAACTCTTGCCACTCGCGCTGGAACCACACGGGCGATGAAGGGAAGCCCTCTTGGCCCAGCGCGTCGACGGCGACCACGTAGTACCGCCGCGTCGCTTTGCCGGCCGTGGAGTCGGCGAACGTGGTTGCCGTGATCGGTTCTTCCGTCAGGCGGGAAACCGGGTCTTTGTTCCACCGGCCGTCCAGGCGATACACGCGATAACCGGCCAGGTTGCGTTCCCGATTCGCCGCCCACTTCAGATGGCATGTCGTCGCGTCGTCGCGGCTGAACAGGTGTTGGGGCGACGAGGGGATGGTGAAGAAAGCCGGCGAAGGCCCGCTCGTCTTGTCCGCGTCGTCAACGGCCCGCACGCGGTAGGCGTACACCGCCCAGCGATACGGCCGTCCCGAATGGTCCAAATGCTCCTCGTGCAATTGGCGATCGTAGGTGGGTTCGCCTGCGACGGTTTGTGGCTTCCTTAGGTCCACCGTGTCATCCACAAACGAGGTCCTAGCGATGGGCGCCTCTGTTAATGGCTCAAAGGGGCCGATGCGGCGGATCGCGCCGACCGCGGGCTGGGCTAACGGCGGCGTATCCTCCTTGAGCCGGCGAAGCTGGTCATCGCTCCAGACTTCCACCACCGCCCGCTCCACGTGGTAGCCGGCCACGGGGGCGCCGGCGGGCGCCTTCCACGTCAGTTCGACGCGGTCCGCGGCCAAGACCGAGACCACCGCGTCTTCCACCAGCGGCGGCGTGGTGCGCGGCTGGGGCGGTGGCGGCGCATGGTCGCCTTGCGCGTCGGCGTAGCGGTAAGTCCAGACTTGCTGCTCGCGAGGCCGACTGGTGCAGTTTTCGAGAATCGCCAGGTTCAATTCGGGGGCAAAGACCAGGTTCCGCGTGCGATTGCCCGCGGCGTCGGGTTCGCGGTCGGGATGCATGCGCGTCCAGCGGTTCGCGCCGGCGTCGTAGGCCCAGGTTTGCACTTCATGCCGCGCGTTCTCGTCTTCGCCCTTGCTAATTTTGATGATCGCCAGCACGACCTGATGGATGGGATCGTAAGTCAGCACCGCGTCGTTCTTATCGGTGGGCGGCATGGTTTCGGGCTTCTGATCGCGCCACTCGTTGCGGGCCACGTCATAGGTCCACGTGTGCGGATCGTCGGTAAATTGGGAGCCGAACAGCACGTGGACCTTGCGGGCCGCGTCGTAGGCCATGTTTCCGCCGCTGCGCGGATCAGGTTCTTGTTCGGGGCGGGGCCAACGCCAC
>JAANMU010001039.1_pt1 | contig 28050 bp, 25 predicted proteins | sample 7279701 | NCBI WGS metagenome assembly JAANMU01 (sample SAMN14094539, study PRJNA606508) | bioreactor metagenome | isolation source: A lab-scale SPAN reactor treating ammonium-rich wastewater day 57 | place: Ireland: Galway | collected 2017-03-13 | reverse complement strand
ACATCAACCTTGCGGGCCTCGTTCGAACCCAGCCTCACCACCTCGCCCGACTCCAGCACGCGCAGCAACTTGGCCTGCATCGACAGCGGCATGTCCCCGATCTCGTCGAGAAACAGCGTTCCGCCATCAGCGTATTCGAAAACTCCCTCGCGATCCTTGTCGGCTCCCGTGTACGCCCCGCGCACATGCCCGAACAACTGATCTTCGATCAGGCTCTCGCTCTGCCCGGCACAGTTGAACGCCACGAATCGCTTTCCCTTACGCTTCGAGTTTTCGTGCACAGCCCGCGCCACAAGCTCCTTGCCCGTTCCGCTCTCGCCCGTGATCAGCACCGAGATCGTGCTGGCCGCCACTGTTCGCACCACCCTCAGTATCCGCCGCATCTGCTCCGAGCCTGCGACGATCCCCTCGAACCCATCGTGCTGCACCAGCGGGGAGAGATCCCCCGACTCATGCCGCAGCATCACATTCTCCGCTGCGCGATGAACCAGACTGCGAAACAGTTCCAGATCCAGAGGCTTCTCGATAAAGTCGAACGCGCCAAACTTGAACGCTGCCCGAGCGGTCGGCACATCACCATGCGCCGTCACCATGATCGTCTCGGCCTCGGGCTGCATCTGCCTCGCCGCTTCGAGAACGCGCAGCCCCGCGTCTCCGCCATCGGCGGATGTGCCGTGTTGTCCCGCCGATGATGGCATTCGCAGATCCGTCACGATCACGTCGAACGCTCCACCCTCGAGCTCTTTCATCGCCTCGTCCACAGACCCGACAATCGTGCAGATATGCCCAGGCTTGCGCAGCGCGTCGGCCATGACATCCGCGTGCTCGGCTTCGTCATCGACAATCAACACCTGCGCGCCCGCATGTCTCGCCCGGTCAACGCTATTGAGGCTCTCATCCATCAATCATCGCTCTCCACCATTCTGAACAAGTCCCGATCGCGGCTGCTGACCACAAATCGGGCATCGCTCAACAGCGCTTCTAGCCGCCCTGCAAGACGCGGCAGGTATCCACGCTCTGTGTTCGTATGCCCGCCGAGGATAACGCTCACCCCCTGTTCGAGCGCTTTGACCACCGCGTGGTACCGCATCTCCCCAGTGACGAACACCTCACATCCTTCGCCAGACGCCATATCCGCAAGATCCTCGCCCGCCCCAGGCACCACGCCAACACGACGGATCGGTTCGTCAGCCGAAGCCGAACCCGCTAGCGCATACTTCACGCGATCCGTCTTCAGATGCTGAGCAAAACGCCGCGCAAGTTCCGGCACCGTTGCCGGCCGATCCAGGACCAGCCTCCGCCCAAGCCCCACCTTGCGATCACGCACACCGTGCAGCTCATACACATCGATCGAAGGCTCCTCGTACGGATGAAACTCCCGCAGCGTCTGAATCACCAGCGCCAGGGAAGCACGCGAGCACACCATCTCCAACCGATGTTCAGGCACCTTCTCCAGCCGTCCCGCCTGCCCCACGCGAGGCCGGGCACCCTCGCCCCCAAAGAACGTCCCTGTGCCCGCCACAGAAAACGAACACACCTTGTAAGCTCCGATGCTCCCCGCGCCAGCCGTTCCGAGCACGTTACGCATTGTGTCCACGTCGCTCTCGGGCACAAACACGACCACCTTGAGTTCCTGATTCTGATCCAGCTGATGATGCGACTTGATCGCCCGACAATCGCCCGCGATCTGTCCCTCGCTCCCCTCGCTTAGCCCTTCGCAGAGCCAGTCCGTCACTCCTCCCGGTGCCGCATCCAGAGCGGTGTGTGGCGAATAGATTGCAAGTCCCGCCTCAATCGCCCCACGCACGATGCGTTCCTTCGCTGTCGCGTCCGTCATGGTCAGCATCGGATCCCAAATCGGGCAGTGATACGCCACAATCGCGCCAGCCTTGAGTTCGAGCGCCTCGGCAAGCACCGCCTCGCTCAGATCAATCGTCAGGAGTACCGGACCCGCGATCGTCCGTTGTGGTGAACCCACTATCAGCCCCGCGCGGTCCCACTCCTCCGCATAAGCCAACGGCGCAATCTGCTGCATCGCATCAACCAGATCCTGTACCTTCATGCGTGCCTCCGATCCAACAGTATAGGAAAACGACACCGCCTCCAATCCTCTACCATCCACTCTCATGCCCGACGCGCTCGCAAGGCCCTGCCCGGCCAAAATAAACCTCACCCTCGCCGTTGGCCAGCCGCTTCCGCCCGAGCACTCCCGCGTTGGCATGCATCCCATCGCTTCATGGTTCGCACCCATCGCGCTCGCCGACACTCTTTCGGTCGCCCGCCTCGCCCAGTCCGCCTCCTCGCACTACACCATCACACGCGCCGACCGGCAACCTGTCGACTGGCCCATCGACCACGACCTCGCAGTGCGCGCACACCGCGCGCTCGAACAATTCCTCTCCCGCACGCTCCCCATACGCCTCGACCTCACCAAGCACATCCCCCCCGGCACAGGCCTCGGCGGCGGCTCATCCAACGCCGCCTCAACTCTCCTCGCCCTCAACCATCTCTTCGAACTCAACATTCCCCACATCACTCTGGCTCGCATCGCCAGCAACCTTGGTTCAGACATCTCATTTTTCATCGATAACCAACCCCCCCGCCCCGCTCTGGTCACAGGCCTCGGCGAACAGATTGAACGACTTCCGCCACTCCAACTCCCCATCCTCCTCATCCTGCCTCCCTTTGCCTGCCACACTCCCGCCGTCTACCGGGCATTCGACACGCTTGCTCATCAACCTGCCCACCTCACCGACGCCTGCAACATCGCGCGCGCCGCCGACACCAGCCGACTTTTCAATGAGCTCTGGCCAGCAGCCCAACTGGTTCAGCCACAACTCACGCTGATTCACGCCCGTGCCGCGCACGCCCTGGGCGCTCCGGTCCACCTCTCCGGCAGCGGAAGTGCCCTTTTTGCGATCGCGCCCGCCGACCGCGCGAGCTCCCTCGCCCGCGCGGTCCCCGAGTGCATCATTCTTTCCACCCATACCCTTGCACCGACCGATTGATCCCGCAGGAGCGCAACGCATGACGACCACACCCGATCTCCCACAAGGACTCATCGCAGGCGTTGACCTTGGCGGAACCAACATCCAGTTCGGCATCGTCGATCATCGAGGACGCATCCTCGGCCGCGCCAAAGACAAGACTCCTACTGACCAGGGAATGGAAGTCATCCTCGACCGCATTGTTCTCGGCATTCGCGCCGCAGCTAAGGACGCTCAGGTGCAGATGGCCGACCTCATCGCCCTCGGCCTCGGAGCGCCCGGCCCCGTCGACCCTGTCGCAGGGATCGTGCGCGAAGCCGTCAATCTCCGTTGGACCATGGCCCCAGTCGGCGAACTGCTCATGGAACGCCTCGGCATGCCCGTCGTCCTCGACAACGATGTCAACGTCGCCGTCTATGGCGAAGCACACCACGGCGCAGGCATCGGATCACGCAACCTCATCGGAGCATGGATCGGAACCGGCGTCGGAGGAGGGCTTATCCTCGACGGAAAACTCTTCTATGGCCACCACTTCTCCGCAGGCGAACTCGGACACATGCTTCTCTACCCCACCAACCCTCCAGGCTCGCGCACCATCGAAAACATTTGCTCCCGCTCCGCCGTCGTCGACCGCGTGCTCCACCTCATCCGCACCAACCGCAAATCCATGGTCCCTGAACTCCTCGGCGACAAATTCCCCAAAATCAAGTCCAAGACCCTCGCCGACGCCTACCGCAAAGGTGATGAACTCGTCATCGAAGTCATCGACGACGCCGCCGACCGCCTTGGCATGGCGCTCGGAAGCATCACCACCTTGCTCAGTCTCGAACGCATCATTCTCGGCGGCGGACTCACCGAAGCGCTTCAGGATCTCTTCGTCGATCGGGTTCGCCTCGGCGTGCAGCGAGCCGCCTTCCCCGCCGTCGCCAAGACTGTGGACGTCGTCATCAGCAAACTCGATGACGACGCCGGCGTCATCGGAGCCGCACTTCTCGCACGCGAACGACTCGCCAAAGTTCAGGCTTGAAACTCACAGCATCAGACGCAGCCGCTCGAGCAGCGCATCCGCAGCCTCATTGAGTCGAGACTCGGACTCATACGACCCCGCACGAATTTCCTGCCGCACCCGTTCTACAACATCCACGCGAACCAAACCGGTCGAAGGTTCAAATCCCCCACTCGCTTGCGCACTGATCTCCACTCTGTCTCCAGGCCTCACGATCGACGTCGGGGGCGCCGCGCGTTCCGACCGCCCCGGCACCTCTCGAAACAGCCGTTCTGAACCCACCCTGCCAATTGGTCCGTAAGATTCCATCGTGTCCCCCAATTTTAGACAGGTGCATCCCACACCCAACTCAGTCGTATCTCTTCAATGGATTGCTTCGATTCCCCGTGGCGCACACTCATCGACCCAATCACCCGCACTGCTGCATAATTTCTTCTATGTCCATCGCGCAAGTACATGAAAGCCCGCAAGTTAGCACCCCCAAACAGTGGGTACGCCCTTCCGTATCCAAACGGTTCGCAACCTGTACTCTGCTCTTACTCGCATCCAATCTCCCTGGGTGCAGCTCGTCACAGCCGCGTGAGAAAAAAACCCCACAGGCCGTCACCGACGTTTTCGGCCGACCCACAACTTCCCCGGGTACGACGTGGGGGGGCGATCAGGGTGAGGAAACCGTCCGAATCCCCTCAAACGCGGGGCCTTCCGCCTGGACCATTGTTCTCGCAGCCCTTCCTACCGACGATCCCGCACACGCCGAGATCCTCCTCCAGCAGGTCCGCACCATCGGGAGGCTTCCCGATGCCTTCATCATGGACCGGGCAGGCAAGAAAATTATCGCTGTCGGCAGCTTCCGCAACCCCACCGATCCCATCGTTCGCGCCGAACTTCAGCGCGTTCAGGACATTCAGGTCGATGGCTCGCGGCTCTACGAAAACGCCTTTCTCGTCCCGCCCTCTGGCGAACTCTCGCGCGGCTCAATCCCCGCCTACGACCTCCGCAATGTCCACGCCGAGCACGGCAAACGTGCTGTCTACACCCTTCAGATCGCCGTATACAGCCGCGAAGATGGCCGAGTTCCAACCCCCGCAGAGCAAGCCGAGATCCGTCAAATCGCCGAGAAAGCAGTCGTTGCCCTCCGACAGGCCGGCGAGCAGGCCTTCTACTACCACGGCCCGAATCGCAGCATGGTCACCATCGGCATCTTCGGCGAAGACGATCACGACGTTCAGGATGGCTTCCCGATCGAAAGCCCGCGCCTTGCCTCGACCAGAACGCGACACCCATTCAACCTGCTCAATGGTCGCACCATCCTCGAAACCACACGCACCAGTACCGGAGGCCGTTCACAACGCGAGCAATCCAGCTTCCTCGTCGCGATTCCCAAAAACTGATGCGTTCCCCGGCCCGTACCCAGCCGAACGCGATCGCTCGGCCTGGCAGAGTCATCACGCCCTCAGCCACCGGGCCTTGAAACTCCCGGAATCCACAGCGCCTCGATCCGCCGCGCACGCCACGTTCCGTCCGTATCCCGCAACCAATCAACACGCCACCAACTCGGCAGCACCCCGACATCGCTCGTCACGCGAACGCGCACTTGCGTCCGGCCTAGCCTCGGCCCATCAAGCGTCGACTGCAGTTCCAGAATCGTGTGCTCGCGCACTGGGTAGACCGAACCGAGGTACCTTCGCACCGAAGCGATCGTTTGCTCCTTGCCAACCCCTCGGCCCACCTGCGTCACATTCAACTCCATATCCCCATCGAGCAGCTCTTCGAGCGATTCGACCTCGACGCGTGCCACCGCCCCGATCAGTTCGCGCGACCTTCGTTTCATCGCTTCGCGGTCTGTCTCTACCACCATTGCGCACACGAATGCACCCGCCGCTGCCACCAGCGCAGCCCCGAACACCACCAGTCCGTGCTTTGCCCGCCCGCGCTGATTCAGGATCAGGAACCCCACCACCCCAACCAGCAGCATCGCCACCACGGTCGGCCAAGGGTTGTCGAGCAAAATCCGCTCAATCAGCGGCGAAGAAGGCAGCGGCGGAACCGACGCCCCCTCAAACAGATTCAGTTGCGCAAGAACTGCCGACATTCGTGTCTCCACACCCATCATCCTAACGCCCAGCACGCGACAGGTCCGATCAGACTGCCGACACCAACTCACGCGCACCCTTTGCGCTACGGAGGTTTCATGGATTTCTTTCAGGCCGACCCCTTCACGCTCGATCAATCCTCGGTTCTCGATCGGAACCTTGCTGCTTTGGCGCGCACCTGTCCACAACTCGCAGCACGTCTCCGACTGGTACAGCCGCGCACCGATATCGAGTTCGATACGAGCGACGAAGGGGCGATTACCGCCCGGTTCGTGGGGGGAACCCAACTCACCAGCCGGCGTCGCCCTCTCTCTGAAGCCCGCACCCTTGCAGACTCCGTCGATGTTAAGTCCCACCCCGGAATCGCCGTCCTTGGCTTTGGGCTTGGGCACCACCTCGAAGCCATCGCACAGCGACAGCGCGGCTCCGGAGCGCTCCTCTGCTTCGAACCAGACCTCGAGCTCCTTCGTGCCGTCTTCGAACGCATCGATCACTCCGACTGGATCAGCGCGACCAACTTCGCAATCCTCACCGAACCCGATGACGGCGCCGCCATCACACACGCCCTCACCGGCGTGGAAGCACTCGTCGCGCTGGGCGTGCGCCTCGTCGACCATCCCCCAAGCATCCCGCGCCTCGGCGAACAGGCCGAGCGTTTCGGCCGGTGCTTCGCCGATGTTCTCAAGGCCCTGCGCACCACAATCGTCACCACGCTCGTTCAATCCGAGACCACGCTGCGCAATGCGCTGATGAATCTCAATCACTACGTCAACAGCCAGGGCGTTGCCGATCTCGCTGGCATCTGCGCCGGATCACCCGCCGTCGTCGTCGCTGCAGGCCCTAGTCTCGAACGCAACCTTGAACTCCTGGCCGATCCTGCTGTTCGCGATCGGTGCGTCATTATCGCCGTTCAGACCGTCCTGCGCACGATGCTGGCGCGCGGAATCCGCCCCCATTTCGTCGCTGCCCTCGACCATCACGAGATCAGCAAGCGGTTCTACGAAAGCCTCACCGCCAAAGACGTTGAGGGCATCACACTCATCGTCGAACCCAAGGCCAATCCCGCCATTCTTGACGCCTTCCCGGGCACCATCCGATGCATCGGCGAAGATCTGCTCGATTCGATCCTCGCCGACACGGATCTCCGCCATCGTCGCATGGGCAGCATCAAACCCGGCGCGACCGTCGCGCACCTTTGCTACTACTTCGCCCGACACCTCGGCTGCGATCCCGTCATCCTCATCGGGCAGGATCTCGGTTTCACCGACGGCCAGTATTACTCCGCGCATGCCGCCATCCACAACATCTGGGCGAGCGAACTCAGCGAGTTCCGCACGCTCGAAATGCTCGAATGGGAACGCATCGCACGCCAGAAATCTCTACTCCGTCGCAAAGCCGACATCCTCGGCCGACCCATCTATACCGACGAACAGATGGCCACCTACCTCGCCCAGTTCGAGAGCGACTTTCTCGCCGATTCGGCCCAGGGGCTGCGCGTCATCGACGCAACCGAAGGCGGAGTCGCCAAGCAGCACACGATCACCACGACTCTCGTCGCCGCCCTCGATGCCTGCGCCGGAGCTCCGTCGCATCGTCTCCCGAAGACGGAGTGCCCAGCCCGCGCCGACTCACACATCGAACTGGTCCGTCGCAGACTCGTACAGATCCGCGCCGACGCCCGCATCATCGCCATGAAGAGCCGCGAGACGCGCCGCCTGCTGCGCCGCCTGACGCGCACCGGCACAACACTTGCCCAGATCAATGCCGCTGTCCCTCGCATACACGAGATACGTGACGAGGTCACCGCCCTCCAGCCCGCCTTCGATCTCACACAGTTCCTCAACCAGGCTGGCGCACTCAACCGCTTCCGCGCCGACCGCAACATCGAAATGGAGCCCGGCCTCTCGGACATCCAGCGCCAGCAGCGCCGCCTCGAACGCGACATAGAGAATGTCACCTGGATTGCCGATGCCGCCGATACGCTCTGCGCCCTGCTCGAAGAGTCGGCTGTCGCGATCGCTGGCGGCACCAAGCGCACACGCGACCTCATCGCCGTACCGGGCTTGAACACCGCGCCCTCGCGCCGCCGCCGCGTCGCTGCAGTTCTCCACATCGACTTCGAGCAGGGAGGCCTCGGCACGCCCCGCAGCCTCAACGAACCCCTTGTCGCGGGCCTTTCTCCCCTCGCCATGACCGTCGCGCGGTTGCTCACCTGCCGAAGGCTCAAGGAAATCGTCTGCCTCACCAACGACGAGCCACGCCTGCGCAGCATCCTGGGCGAACTTCACGCGCGAGTTGTCATCGGCCCCCTCGATCTGCCACGCTTTCGTGCCCGCATCAACGCCATCGGGCCCGCACGCCGATTCACCCCCACCTCATGGCGCGGCGGCATCGCAAACCTTGCCGTTTTCGACGAAGCACTCGAACCCGCTTCGTGTGCCGATATCGTCGAATCACGCAACCTCGACGCCGCCATCATCATCGGCCCCGATTGGTGCGCTATCGACCCCGCCCTCACCGACGCCCTCATTGAGCGATACGCCGAGCACCCCGACGGGCATCGCATCACCTTTTCTCAAGCCGCACCAGGGCTTTGCGGGCTGCTTATCGATCGCGCGACGTTGCGCAATCTCGCCGACAACGAACACCGCGCCGGCTCCCTGGCCACCATTGGCGCAATGCTCGGCTACGTGCCCTTCGCGCCGCAGGCCGACCCAATCGCACGCTCCATCTGCATTTCCATTCCTTCCATCATCCGCGACCTTCAGCAGCGTTGCATCCCCGACTCCCCCGCCGACGTCGCCAGCCTCTCTCGCGCCTTTGCGTGCCTCGATCCAATGCGCGCCAGCGCCGCCGATCTCGCGCACGCCATTGAGTCCCGCCGCGCCATCCCAGATCTTCCGCGGCACGTCACGCTCGAACTTGTCGCCCGCCGCACAATGCCCGGCCCATGGGCATCAAACCTCACACGATCGTTCGGCTTCATCGCTCGCGAGCCCATCGCACTCGCGCACGCACAGCGCATCATCGAGCAGTTGCCCCCAGCCTCGACCCTGACCCTTCACGGCGCGGGCGACCCGCTCGAACATGAATCACTCGCCCAGATCGTCGCCGCCGCCCGCAACCAAGGCCTCGCGACCCACCTGCGAACAGCGCTCACCGGCGACGCATGGGATCGCGTCCTCGATCTCGGCTGCGACGTCATCAGCGTTGACGTGCTTGCGATCAACGCACCAACGTATCAGTTGCTTACGGGCCTGGGCGACTATGAGCGCGTCAAGGAACGCGTCGAAACGCTCCTCCAGACCCGAAACGCCCGCACCGCTTCCTCCTTGCCCTCGCCTTGGATCTTGCCGCGCATCACACGATGCGACGCGGTCTACGAACAAATCGAAATCTTCTACGATGGCTGGCTTCGCGCGTGCGGCTGCGCCGTCATTGATCCCTTGCCGACTATCGACTCCAACGGACGCATTGCGCCTCTGCCCCAGCCACAGGCTGCGCGCGATCGCATCTCACGCACCACGATCACCATCCGCTCCGATGGCTCCATCGTCAGCCTCGGCAACCACACAACCCACACACAAACCATCGCATCTCTCTGGCAAAGCCTGCACCAGACAACCACACGTGACGACTCCGCCCTCGCCGCAGCCTGATTCACCCATGAAACCAACCGCAATCATCCTCGCACGCGGCGGCAGCAAAGGCCTCCCCGCAAAAAATCTTCGACCGATTTGTGGCCGCGCCTGCGTCGAATGGACTTTCGACGCCGCTCTGGCATCAACACGTCTCAAGCGTGTCCTGTTCTCTTCCGATTCCGCCCAACTCCTCGCCATTGCCCGCAGCCGCAACATCGAAACGCACATCCGCTCCGCCGCCCTGGCTGGCGACATGGCAACTATCGACGCCGCTGCCCGCGAAGCCCTCGCGTCCGACCCACTCGCCGACCCAATCGTCATTCTCTACGGCAACGTCCCGATCCGCCCTCCCAACCTCATCGACGACGCCCTCATCCTCCTCGAACGCACCCGTTGCGATTCCGTCCAGAGTGTCGCGCCCGTTGGTCGACATCATCCGTGGTGGATGGCTCGCATCGACGATCACCAACGCCTGACGCCATGGCAAGGTGACACCCTCAACAACAATGTCTTTCGTCGGCAGGATCTCCCGCCCGCATACATGCCCGATGGGGGCATCATCGCCCTCCGCCGCGACGCGCTCGAACATCGCATCCAGGCCGTCGCGCCCGGACCACACGCCTTCCTTGGCCTCGACCGCCGCGCCATCATCAACCCGCACAACAGCGTCATCGACATCGACACCGAAACCGACCTTCAACTCGCATCCGTCATCCTCGAAGCAGCCCACAGGAGCGTTGCATGAATATCGCCGGCCGCCGCATCGCACTCGACCTCGAGCCATACATCATCGCCGAGATCGGCGTCAATCACGACGGCTCAATCGACAAAGCGATCGCGCTCGTTGAAGCCGCCGCCAACACCGGCGCAAACGCGGTCAAACTTCAGTTCTTCTCTGCCGATCTGCTCATGTCCTGCGGCGCGCCCCTCGCACAGTATCAGGCACACGCTCGCGAACGCGATGCTTTTGCCATGCTCCGGCGGCTCGAACTGCCTATCGAAGCCATGAGCCGACTCGTCGCTCACGCTCACGCCCACAGCCTGCACGCCATTGTCACCGTCTTCAGCACCGAACTCGTCCCCCCAGCCGCCACTCTGCCGTGGGATGCCTTCAAAACCGCAAGCCCCGACATCATCCATCGCCCGCTTCTTCGTGCACTGGCCGACCTCGGCCGCCCTCTCATCGTCAGCACCGGAGCCGCGACCGCGCAGGAAGTCGCCCGCGCTCTCATCTGGCTCAGCGCCATACAACACCGCCTCGCCATTCTTCATTGCATGAGCGCCTATCCCGTTGCACCCGAGCACGCCTCCCTCGGTGCCATCGCAGCACTCGGCTCCATGTTCGATGGCCCCGTCGGTTATAGCGACCACACCACGCTCGTCGAAACCGGAGCCCTCGCTGTCGCAACCGGCGCCGCCCTCCTCGAAAAGCATCTCACGCTCGATCGTCATGCCCTTGGGCCCGATCACGCTGCCTCCCTCGAGCCTGCGCCCTTTGCCCAATACGTCGCACAGGCCCGCCGCGCCCACGCCATGTTCGGCCCCGCCTCAAAACAAGTTCTTCCTTGCGAACGCGATGTTCGCGCCGTCTCGCGCCAATCCATCGTGGCCGCGCGCACCATCCCCGCAGGCCGACCCATTACACGCGACGATCTGACATTCAAACGCCCCGGCGGCGGGCTCGAGCCCTGGATGCTCGAACAGATCCTCGGCCACGCCCTCGCCATCTCCCTCGACGCCGGGAGCCTCATCGAACCTGACCACTTCATCGAAAACCCCCAACGCTCGGCCGGATGACCTACAACACTTCATGTCCTCAGCAGCGCCCGCAACTCGCCGTGTCGCCATCGTCACAGGCTCCAGAGCCGACTTCGGCCTCCTCGTCCCGGTGATCCGCGCCGTCGAACAACATCCCGCACTCCATCCCCTCGTCATCGCGGCCGGGGCACACCTCATCCCCCCCGCACTCACCTTCCGCGACGTCAAGGCACTCTTCCCCGTCGCCGACTCGATCCCCATGCAGGTCGCCGGCGCTGCCGGGCGCTTCGCCGATGTCGCCGCAGTCGGCCGGGGAATCTCCCGCTTCGCGCGCAGTTTCGAATCCCTCGCGCCCGACTGGGTCGTTGTTCTCGGTGATCGCATCGAAGCCTTCGCCGCTGCTGCCGCCGCCTCCATCGCAGGCATCGCTCTGGCCCATATCCACGGCGGAGACCGCGCCGAGGGCGTCGCCGACGAAGCCATGCGACACAGCATCACCAAACTTGCACACCTTCACTTCGCTGCGACCGAATCCTCTGCGGATCGCCTCCGCCGCATGGGTGAAAGACCACAACACGTCCTCACCGTCGGATCACCCGCCATCGATGGCCTCGACGCCATCGAACCCCTCGACGATGCACCCTGGATCGAACTCGGCAGTCCCACCGCCGTGCTCATCTTCCACCCAATCGGCCGCAGCAACGACACCGAAGCCGCCGCTATGCGCTCCATCCTCGAAGGCCTCGACAACGAACGTCTCCTCGTCCTCCACCCCAATCACGATCCCGGACGCGACGGCATCACACAAGCCATCCGCGAACACACACACGCAACAACAATCGCCGAACACCTCCTGCGGCCACGATTTCTCTCCATGCTCAAGCGCCTCGCAGCCTCAGGCGGCGTTCTCGTTGGCAACAGTTCGGCAGGCCTCATCGAAGCCGCCGCACTCTGCTGCCCAGTCATCAACATCGGCCATCGCCAATCCGGTCGCGAAAGGCCCGCCAACGTCATCGACGCGCCCGACGAGGACGCACCCACCATCCGTGCCGCACTCACACTTGCCCGCAATCTCTCGCGTGCTGCTCACCCTCACCCCTTCGGCGACGGCCGCGCCGCAGAGCGCATCGCCGCCGCACTCGCAGACTTCGACCCCAAATCCCCCACACTCCTCCGCAAGCACAACACCTACTGATCGCACATCAGCGCACTTCCTCAACCCGCCCAAGCCTCGCCCCAGGGAAAAACGCGCCGAGCATGTCTAGTGCCGAGTAGCCCTCGCGTGCCCACTGCGCCGCACAGTACTGACACAAACCCACCCCATGCCCGAATCCACGGCCTCGAATCGTCACGCGGTCCCCCAGCACTTCCACCTCAAAGTCATTGCTCGGCAAGCGGTCCGCCGCACTCAAGGGCATCGGTCGCCCGTCATTCATTGCCACACGCAGATCGTCCGCAAGAAACCGATACCGTCCGTGCCGATCGTCCACCACCAGGTACACCCCAGGCCGACCCGAAGGCGCGACCTCAATAACCTCCACACGCACAATCGACCCCATCCCTCGCGCCGCGTGCCCTGCGGCTGTCGCCCACGATCGAACTCGGCTTGACACTTCCTCCCGCCCGCGCCGCCGCGACCACCGATACAGTGGCGCATCATCGCACGCGTGCGCACGCGGATGCCCACCCAGAGGCTCCGCCGCGTTGAACTCCAGCCTCCCCTTGGCCGGCCACACCATCGCCGCCGATGCCGCCCTCCCGCCGCACGCGCTCGCAAAATACGTCCGCAGCACGCGCCCCTCCGACATCAGCACCAACCCGCGCGTTCGCTCCGCCGCGCGAGTCGCTTTCTCCAGTGGCTCTCCACCAGCGAACACCTGATGCCGTTGATCGTCATTCACGTCATAGTGCCGTTCGGTCGCACGTCCCATCTCGTGGACCACATAACTCCGTGCACAAATCGCCTGCGCTTCAAAACACGAATCAGGCCAGTGCCCGAACAATTCGCCCCCCAGCACACCCGCGACATACAGCTCGAGCTCCACTGGCCTCACCACATCAAAAACTTCACCCTCCCGCCACACACACACAATCTCCGGCCCCAACACGCGACCATCGCTCCGCAGCGTTGAACCCATGACACTCCGAAACTCGATCGGCCCGCGTCCGCGTACCTCCCGTCCGCTCGCATCGCGCGCAACCATCTCGAATCCACCTCGAATCTCGATCGGCGCAACCAGCATCACTTCCCGCGCCCGCCCCACGCGAGCCGCAATCGGCCCCGAGTGCTCCACCGCCATCGCCGACCGTGCCTCCCCCACGCGCACCCGCACCGAAACCGCCTCCCCCCGTTCCACATGCAACGGCATAAGAAGCACGACAATCGCCATCACAACCATCACTCCCGCAAGCCCCCAGGCGCATGTCGCCACCCTCTCGGCTCGCGCCGCCACCGGCCACGGGTTTCGTTTGGTGCTCAACTCCAATCGACGATACCATAGCGGACCAGTCAGGAGTCGCCTCATGCTCAATCGTCTTGTGCTCTGCTTCGCGCTCTCGCTTGCTCTTGTTTCAACCGGCGGCTGTTCCTCCGGCCGCCCCATCGCCACCGATCGCGCATTTGATGGACCCCCTATCACCGTCCGCCCTCTCGACGAACATCAACTCCTCGTCGTCGAGGCCCCCACGCCAGGCTGGACCATGCGCATCGATCGTGTCCAGCGCAAACTCAATCACGCCGATGTCTTCGTCACCATGCGACGCCCCGATCCCGGCATGATTTACGCCCAGGTCATCGTCGAACAGCAACTGCTGACCAATGTCACACTCTCACACCCCGTCAATGTCTACGCGCGCACTCTCGCCTTCGGACAAACTCGCAAAAAACCACCCTACCGCCTCGCTGCCAAGTCCGACCTGCCAGAGTGAGGCTCGCTCATGACCACCTTTTTCGACGACGACGCTCTCGACCTCCTTCAACTCGCCTTCACCCCAGGGCTCGGGCCCATCCGTATCGCCCGCTGCATCGATCACTTCGGCTCACCCGCCGAGGTCTTCCACGCCTCTCCCAACGACCTCGCAGCCGTCCCGGGCATCGGTGCCAAACTCGCCAGCCAGATCGCCTCTCACGTCCGCACCGCTCGCCAACTCGCTCTCGAACAACTCGAAGCCGCCGCCAGCATCGGCGCCACCATCCTTCTCAAAGGCTTCCCCGGCTACCCCACGCTCCTGGCCGAACTCGACGACGCACCCGTCATGCTCATGGTCAAGGGCCGCATCGACCACGACGACCTCGACCGCTATCCCGTCGGCATCGTCGGCTCTCGCAACTGCACCCTCTATGGCACCGAACAAGCCGAGCGATTCGGCGCCGCGCTCGCACGCGCCGGCCTCACCGTCGTCTCCGGCGGTGCACGCGGCATCGACACCGCTGCACACTCCGCTGCACTCAAAAGCGGTGGACGAACCATCGTCGTCCTCGGCTGTGGGCTCGGGCACATCTACCCCGACACCAACGCAGCACTCTTCGACCGCATCGTCGCCGAGGATCGCGGCGCCATCGTCTCCGAACTCCCCATCCACACCGCGCCCAGCGCCAACAACTTCCCATCACGCAATCGCATCATCTCAGGCCTGAGCCTCGGCGTCCTTGTCATCGAAGCCGGCGCACGCTCCGGCGCACTCATCACCGCCCGGGTCGCCGCCGAAGAACACGGCCGCGAAGTCATGGCCCTCCCCGGACGCGTCGATTCCGTCGCCAGCCGTGGCACACTCGAACTCATCCGCGATGCCGCCGCTGCTGCCGTCATCGAACCCGCCGACGTCATCGCCACGCTCGAGAACGCCGCCCGACATCACTTCGCGGGCACCCACGAAGCCCGTTTCGTCGATCCTGTCCGACCCGAAACCCACAAAAAGTCCGATAACAAATTACTCGGGGTCACAAACCCGCTTCAACTCCGCATTCTCGCCGCGCTCAATTCCCCCCGCACCGCCGACCAGCTCGCCCAGGATCTCGAAATCGAGTCTTCCGCCCTGCGCAGCGAACTCACCATGCTCGAACTCGCCCGCCGCATCCAGCGGGCCGGTTCTACCTTCGTGCGCGTCACGTCTGTACGCTGAGATATCCTCGCCCGACGGCAAATTGGGATTCCATCAAGCCCGACAAATCGGTAAGATTTCACCTCTACAACCACTTGCCGTGTGGATGATGCTTGGCTATCGTGCTCCGAACAATCGCTCAAGTCCGCGCCGCGCTCTCGCCGATGTTTGGTGTGTGAGTGGATAACGGACTCGTCTCAAAACCTCGATTCGTCGAGGGGGCTCAGAATTCTCGGCATGAGGCCGAGGCACAAAGTGAGGCTCAGGATGGCCTATCGAATCGCTACGGAACGTTCAAGCGCCGTCCTTCGGCTCGGGCCGGGCGGCGCATTCGTGCGGGAGTACGCTGGTGAAGGTCGCAGCCTGCGAGAACGCCGAAGTCTTGACCCCGCTATGGCGGAGTCTTCCAAGCGCACGCCGCAGAGCAACCACACACCCCTCGATGTCCCGTCCGTCGCCCGCGCAGCAGCCGCAGTCACACTTCTCGATCATCAGCGGGCCCGTCTCGGCCGCATCCTCAGCCGCATCCGCCTCGGCACCCACATGCTCGACCGCGAGATTGACTCGCACAAACCCGTAATACCCACACCAGTGGACACATTCTGGAACACCCTTTCCAGAGCATTCAGTCCCATGCGAAAGGACCTAAACAATGATGAATCTCACCCCCAAACAACTTCGGATCCTGCAACTCATTCGCGACTGGCGCGTGCGCCGTGGCTTTTCCCCGACCATGCAGGAACTGGCAGACGAAATCGGCGTCAGCAAGGTCACGATCTTCGAACACGTCGAAGCCCTCATCAAAAAGGGAGCCCTCGTCCGCGAACCCAACAAGGCTCGCTCTTTGTCGATCGCTGAGGGCGCCATCGTCCCCGATGAAGGGCGCCCCCTCCGTTTCCCCCTCGTCGGCAAAATCGCCGCAGGCTACCCCATCGAGAAAGTCGCAGAAGAAGAAGAAATCGACATCGCCGAACTCCTCGGCAGCTCCGAAGAAAAGCAAGGCTCGACATTCGCACTCCGCGTCGATGGCGACTCCATGCGTGACGAAGGCATTCTCAGCGGCGACTACGTCCTCCTCGAACGCGCACAGGTCGCCCGTAACGGCGATCGCGTCGTCGCCCTTCTCGAGGACGGCAGCACCACCCTCAAAACCTTCTTCAAAGAGCCCGATCACATCCGCCTTCAGCCCGCCAACCCCGATTTCGAGCCCATTCGCGTCAAGTTCTGCCAAGTTCAGGGCATCGTCAAGGGCGTCATCCGTCGTTACTGAACCACTCTCGGGGCCGCATCAACCCAGCCAGACATTTGCGCAACGGGAGCCTTTTTGCTCCCGTTTTTTACGCGCGCGCGGTATGCTGTTTCTCACTAGGCCAAGCCTCGGGTACGTTCGACCCGGCATTAACCAGTTCTGTCCCGTTCGATCATCAAGAGAAGAGAGGAATCCCCAACATGCTCCGACTCGCTCCCATCACGCTCGCCACCATCACCAGTCTCGCCGCCGCACAACCTGTTGTCCTGAATCTCCAATCCGGATCCCAGATCTCCGTAACCGCAACCCTCACCACAATTCTCGGCTCACGCACCGACTCTGACTCATCGACCATCTCCGGCACCATTACCATCGAACTCGACAAATACACCAACCCCGCCGCCATCACGCTCCACGACTTCGATGCCGCACTCGACCAGAACCTCAGCCTGAACTTCAGCTACGGATTCTTCGGCTCGATCAACGTCAGCATCACCAATGCCGACGCCTCCTACGCCACTCCCGGTTCACCCACCGGCCCCGTTCCTGTCGCCGGCAACTCCACCTTCTTCCTCCCTGCCGTTCCCACCAACCTCAACGGCCAAGGCGCCGCCACAGGCAGCATCCTCGGCATCGGCAGCATCAACGAAACCTTCAACCTCGCCGACTTCAGCCCCTTCGAAGCCGACTTCGCCGGCAGTGTCGGCGTCAACAACGGCACCGTCACCCTCGCTGGCACCATCAACTTCGAAGGCGAGTCCGAGGTTCAACCCGGCGTCACCCTCGCCATCGAAGGCACCCTCACTCTCAACGCCTCCGGTCAGGCACCCGATGACCCCTGCCTTCCCGACTGGAACGCCGACGGCGAACTCAACTTTTTCGATGTTCAGGGATTCCTCGCCGACTTCAGCGCACAGAACCCCCGTGCCGACCTTGTCCCTGATGGCCAGTTCAACTTTTTCGATGTCCAGATCTTCCTGGCGGCCTTCAGCGCAGGCTGCCCCTGAACCTCGCGGTCATCGCTTACCCACACGAGCCTCCCGTGCCGGCCTTCGACCCGTCGTGTTCACGCAGCGCACAACGCCTGTTCACTCACATCACGCATCGTCCATGCGACGAGCTCGCGCGAGACATTCGTCCAAGTGTGGTCGCGCAGCGTCCTTTCGCGACCAGCCTCTGCCATCGCCCGCCGCATTGCATCGTCGCCCAATAACCCCCGCGCTTTGGCGAGCGCCTCAGCCGGACTTGCAAACGACTCAACCTCCACGCCATCCTCATAAGCTTCATCGAGCCCCATGCGCCTGTCGCACAGCAGCGCCGCACCCGAAGCGGTGATCTCGTAAGGCTTCAGATTCAATCCGACATCGTCCTGCCAACGCATCGCATTAAGCCCGATCCGCCCACTCGAATACGCCCGCGCCATGTCGCCATACGCAAGGTTCCCCAGCAACCGGGCTTCGCAGGGCCACTCTCCGAACTCCGCCTGCCCAAACACCGCGCACTTGAGTCGCTTTGACAAGTACGTAATCGTGAACGCGCGCCGCCACGACTCAATCCCGCGCACCAGCGAAAACGCCCGCACAAACGCGCTCGGCAACTCCCGCAGCTTCCGCCCCGCTTCCCCCATCCCTTCGCGCTCCAGACGCTCAAGATCATCAAGCATCGGTGTACCAGGACGCGCAAGCCGCAACCGCACCAGTCCTTCGAACAGCTCCATCATCGCATCCGCTGCATCCAAGGTCTGCGCCAACTCCCGGAGTTTTGTGAGGGACCCCACTGCCCGTTCCTCACGCATCGCCTGCACATCAGGCTCGTTAGACTCCAACTCGCGCAGCATCAACGCGCTTGGCTTCGCATCTCCAGGACCCGTCCCAAACACAATGTCGAACCGCTCCTCTTCATCGCGGTGCGGCCTGAACACGTCCTCATCAATCCCATACCCACGACCAATCGTCGGCCCAAACCCAAGCACCTCCGTCATCTCGCGCGAAATCCCGGGGTTGTTCACATAGTGTCTCACATACCTCCCGCTCAAAAGCGGTGACCGGCACAACTCTGCAAGCGATCCCCCCGACGCCCAATGGGGGGCATCAAGCCAGAACATCAGGTGAGGCCTCTCGATCACATCAAAAAACGACCTCGGTTGCCCGTTCCGCACACCCTGCGACAACACCCCAAGCGCATTGGCCCACATCCCCACCGAGCAGTCAACGTGGTTCACATCCATGAACTTCGCAATCATCCCGGTCATCTGCTGAATCACCGGGACACGCGACGCCCCCGCTGCCTTGTAGACATTGGCGATCGGCTCAATCTCCAGCCTCAGAACATCATGCCCCGCACGTTCGAAACCGCGCGCCATATCCAGAAAGATGTCGCGCGAGTTAGTACCCGGATGAGTAAAAAAGACAATGCGCATGCCGACCGCTCCACACTGGGGTTTGGCCTCTTATCGTCCCTTTCCCCACAGCGCGACCACTCAAGAACACCGTGCACACAGAACCGCGCCAACAACACACAAAAAGACACAGCACTGAGTCTCTTGACCCTTTCGGGAAAATGATCTCAGATGCTGTGCCCCCTCAGTGCCGCACATGGCAGTGACGCCACGTGCGGACTTCTCTCTCTCTCTCACTCCGAGCGGGCGGACTATCAGAATACTCGTTTTGCCCCCGCGCGTACAGACCTTGATCAGCGGATTTCGGGGGTTTCATCGCATCTTTTTGCACTCGGCCACCCGAGAGTCCCAGAACACACGCGCATTAGCCCTGAAGCCATTATTATCGGACAATCACGCGCCATCGACCTCGCATTTCAGCCCTCTCCGCAACACTGCCAATTAGGAACTTCCGCCCCCCATTCAGCCGCTCGCTCGTGCCGGAATAGGATCATGTATGGGTGAACGCCGCTCTTCTTCCGCCTATCCCCCAGCCGTTGATCGCCTGATCCGCGAACTTGCCCGTATGCCCGGCATCGGCGCACGATCCGCCGAGCGACTTGCCTTTTTCCTCCTCAAATCAGACCGCGATGTCGCGCTCGGACTCTCGGCTGCCATTGCCGACATCAAGACAGCCGTCCGTCATTGCTCAATGTGTTTCAACCTTACTGAAGTCGACCCCTGCCTGATCTGTACCAATCCGAACCGTGATCACGAACGCATTCTCGTCGTCGAGCAGCCCAAAGACCTCATCGCGCTCGAGCAGACCGGCATGTACCAAGGTCTTTATCACGTCCTCATGGGACGCATCAGCCCCCTCGATGGCATCGGACCCGACGACCTCACAATCTCCACCCTCGTCCGCAGGATCGATGACCCCTCGCTCAATGGGGGCATTAAGGTCCGAGAAGTCATTCTCGGGTTGAACCCAACACTGGAGGGCGACGGAACTGCACTTTTTATAGCAGAAGAATTTCGCGGCCGTGATCTGCAAATTACGCGCCTGGCACGCGGTTTGCCCGCCGGGTGGCAGCTGGAATACGCCAACAAGGCCGTTCTTGCCGATGCGATCCAAGGCCGGCAGTCGATGGGTTGACGCCGGCATCGGAACCTGACGCAGGATGCTCGCCATGCGCTTCGAAGCCTCTCAAAACATGAGACTCGGCCAAACCATGAAGTTGGCCCCGAGGATGATCCAATCCATGGAAATCCTCCAGATGTCTCTGACCGAACTGGCCGAACGTATCGAACAGGAACTCGAAAGCAATCCAACTCTCGAACTGCTCGAAATCGAACCCGGCGACGCGCCTCCGCCCGACGAACGGATCGATGGCGAACTCACCATCGACGAGACCGGCGAACAGGACTTCGCTCGACTCGATGACTATGAAACCGACAACCCCGACGCCATCGACAGCGACTACTCCTCCGCAAGACTTGACGCACTCGAACGCGCCGATGGCCTCCACCCCCAAAGCCCTAGTCGCACACGTCTCGATGGCGAGGCCGACGCCAAATCCGAAGCCATGGCCAGCGCACCCGCGCGAGCTTCGTCCATCACCGATCAACTCATCGCACAATGGGGGCTTGTCGATGTCGACGAGCGACTCCGCGAACTCGGCGCTCAGATCATCCGCTTTCTCGATGACGACGGCTACTTGCGCACCGACCTGGCCGAAATCGCCGACCGATCCCCACGTGCCCAGCAGGACGCACTCGCTCCAACGCACGAAGATTGGGAACTGGCCCTCCAGGCCGTCCAGTTGCTGCTCGAACCTGCCGGTGTCGCAGCCCGTGACGCGCGCGAATGCCTCCTCCTTCAGATCGATGCCCTTGTCGAATCCGAGCATGCCTATGACCCCGGCTCGACAGCCATCGCACGCCGCATCGTCGCCGATCATCTCGATGATGTCATGGCCAATCGCCTTCCAAAGATCGCCGAGAAAACACGCCTCGACCTCGACGAGATCAAGGCCGGGCTCGAAGTCCTCCGCCGCCTCAGCCTCGCTCCAGCCCGCGCCCTGACCGACACCAAGGAACCCGCCATCACGCCCGACGCCATTGTCGAGTACGACGACGAGCAGGACCGTTATGTCGCGTATCTCAATGATTGGCGCATTCCCAACGTGCAGATCAATCGCGAGTACGCGATGCTCAGCCGCGACAAGGCCCTGCCGCGCAACGACCGCGACTTCATCAAGAAAAACCTCTCCAACGCCCAATGGCTCATCGAGGCCGTCGATCAGCGCCGCAGCACCTTGCTGCGCGTCATCGGCGCTGTCATCGCCGAGCAGCGCGACTTTTTCGACTTCGGCCCCGAAGCCCTCCGCCCGCTGCCCATGACGCATGTTGCCGACCAACTCGGCATCCACGTCGCAACAGTCAGCCGCGCCGTCGCCGACAAGTACGTCCAGACTCCGCGCGGCATCGTCCCGCTCCGCAGTTTCTTCAGCGGCGGCCTGCAAACCGATACCGGCGAAGATATGTCCTACGACGCCGTTCGCGCCGCGCTCAAGGAACTCATCGACGCCGAAGACAAACGCAAACCCCTCAGCGACGAAGCGCTCGTCAAAATGCTCAACGAGCAAGGCATCGAAATCGCACGCCGCACCGTCGCCAAGTACCGCGACCAACTCGCCATCCCCACCGCTCGCCTCCGCCGCCGATATTGAGACAATACTAAAAACACAAGCCGCCCCTCACCGGACACAAGTCTTCATTCTTGCCCGACGCCGGATCTTCGGGCGCATGCTTGTAACCAAACTTCCCTGCGCAACAACGCCCGAAGGTCCGGGGGAATCGTCGTCAACCCGCCGCACCCGCCGCACGCACGCTCACTCCGCAAGATAACTGGTCAGAAAGATCGCAAGATCCGCCTCGGTGTGCTGGCCGTCGAGGTCGAGGTCGGCCGTCACATCGCCCTGGCCGTAGGCGATGAGAAAGTCGATCGGGTCGAGCGTATCGATGTTCTCGTCGCCGTTGAAGTTTGCGGGAAGCGCCATCTTGATGACATACTCGACCGCCGCCCGCGCGTTGACCAGTCCGTGCCCGGTCTTTGCGTCATAGCCTGCCTCTTCGATGTCGGTCGCGGTCACTTCGAGAATGTGCTTGACCTGCTCGAATGTAAGATCAGGGTTCACGCGCAGCATCAATGCGATGATGCCTGCGACCCGAGGTGCCGCGAATGATGTGCCATCCGCGGCGTAACCAAAATCATCATGACTTGTGCCGATGACACCGTCGCCCCAGGTGCCGAAGACATGTGCCATCGGAGCCACCACAGACAGGATCGGTAGGCGATATGTCGATGGGTTGGCGCCGTCCGGCAAAGGATAAATACAGTTGATGTCGCCCGGAACTTGAGGGCAACAGGCAGTGGCGTACAAAGGATTGATTCGCGAGCGGCAATGCCAGTACTCTCCACTCAGGCATGCGCCACCGACCGCGATCGTCTTCGGATGCATGGCAATTCCGGACTCTACAGGATGTCCGGAAAACGACGACATCGGTACACAGCGATCCTCGTCGTCAGACGCCTCCCAGCACGTTCCGTGAAAGTTTCCAGCGATAGCGACGATGATGCAGCCCCGGTCATAGGAATCCATAATTGCCGCAGCGATTGGATTTCCAGTACACGACAAGCCGCTGAACATAGAAGCAGGAACCTCGTTGGACATGGAGATGATGCGAGCCCTGGGCTGAGGCAGCCATGTCTGGGTGCTGAAGTCCCAGCCCGCGGCATACTTGATGGCGTCGGCAATAGTCTCTGGAGTTTGAGAACATAGATACCTATGAGATGTTAATGGGCAACTTTCATCGTAGATACCAGCGATAACACAGAGAACAAGTACGCCGCAATCCCAACATGAGCCAGCCATCCCTGTTTGATTGACGTACGCCGCTCCAATTCCAGCTACCGATGAGCCGTGTGGAGCAAGAAGCAGGTTTGGGCCTGTATCCTCCGGCATATTTACGTCAAAAATGAGGCGTCGCAATCACATGTGATGGGGCTTCCTGACGATCCATCTTCAAAAAATGAAGTACTTTCGCCGTGAATCTTTGATCCACTCGATCCCGGAGGCCCGCCGAACTTAACATGGTGCAGGTCGATGCCGGTGTCGATGAACGCGATGACGCGACTCGGGTCAGAAAGGTCTACCGTCGGCGGGTTCAGTGGGTTATATCCAACCAGAGCCCAGGCGTAATGTGTCTTGGTCGTCACGATCCAGTGCTGTCCATGCGGAAACTGCTGCGAAGGCGCGAACAGGGGTTCAGAAACCAGCACAGGTTGAATCTGCTGGAACCCGCCACCCTGACCGAACGCCCCCCCACGAGCACCGATATGGACCCAAACACAAGCAACATGACTGCGAGATTTTTGTGATACATCACTGTTTGATCTTCCAACTCGCTTGACAGGCCCGCGAGTTCAATGCACCATAACGAAGAGCTTGGCGGTGTGCAAGCCGAAATCCGGTACGTTCTCGAAAATTGGAAAGACAAGCATGCATCGAATCCGAACCACCGTCATCGTTGCTGCCTTGACGACACCTTTTGTAGCCTCGACTGCCACAGCAGATACTGTGTTCCACACATGGATCGAGGCTCCGGCCGAAGTCGTGGCAGGCGACACTTTCACGATCTCGGTCTGGACATCGCTCCATGGATCGGTTCTCCATCAAGGTAACGTTGCGTTTGCTGGGTTCCAACTGCACCTTACTTCATCTGGAATACAAATCGAGTTCTCGGTGCCGTTCGACTTTGGGGTTCCGGAGTACGATGTTGGCACGTCAGTAGATGGAAGCGTGTTCGACATCGGCGGATATCAATGGTGGCATTCGCCATGGAACGAACTCAACTGGGACAATCCGATCCGTCTCTTTTCCGTAGATGTCCTTGTGGGTGCGGCCCAAGCAGGCACCTTGTCGATTGAGCCGACCTTATGGTCCAGCCTGTCCTGGATGACCGGCTGGTACCTGGATGTTCCGAACTCTCATGGCATTCGCGACGATGATCCCGGCTCGACCCGCATCATCACCCCCGCCACGATCCGCGTCATCCCCGCACCATCAGCCCCGATTATGCTTACCCTCGGTTCGCTCGTTCTCACACGCCGATGCCGGGCCTGAAACTCCGAAGACCCTGCACGACCAGACCGGTCTACCCTTCATCTTTCGCCCACTAATGAGTTGTAGGTACAAGCCGACGACCGCTGTTGCCGACAGCGGTTTGACCGGCGCTCAACTCTTGACGAGGAAAGATCATCCGCTTTGGTTAAGGTTCCTCGGCTGGCGGCTGCTCGGGCTGGTTGCCGCGGCGATTGGGGCGCTCGGGCTCGGGGGGGACCTCGCCTTCGCGCAGCGTCTTGACCATCTCGCCGACGAAGGCGTTGATGCGCACCTTCTGGTGCCCGGTCGCTTCGTTGCCGATGCCTCGATTCATGAAACTCGCAATGCGGGCGGTGCTCTGGACGGGCATGCGCCCCGACTGCATAAAATCGAGATCGCGCTTCGCCTGCCGCCTCGCCTCAATGAGGCGGTCCTCGTCCGAGATGTCGCGCTCCTCGCCCGCGATTTTCTCCATCGTCTTGGTGAACTCGATGAACTTGTCTTCGACATACCGCGCACGCAGTTCGGGCGGCGCGCTCATGTCGAGGTCGGTTGCGTAACTGTCGAACAGATCGACCGCCAGCAGCGACGCATTGCGCTCGAACTGGTCGCGCACCGCTCCGGTGAGCTGAGCAGCGAACAAGGCCATCAGCAACGACTGATCCCCGTCGAGCGTGCGCAAGCGCGCGACCAGTTGCGTCAGCAGTTCGATGCGCTGCTCGATGGGAAGTTTGTTGAACTCTTCGGTCAGGAGCGCGTAATTAAAGAGCACGTCGATGTTCGCGGTCGAGAAGTCCGGCTGCTCCACTGGGCGCGTCAGGGCATACGCTGCAATTCCCCCGCCGACCGCCAGGGCCGCGATCGAGCCGAGCATGCTGTAGCGCAGACGCCGATTCGCCCACCAGGTGCCCAAGCGCGTGCGCACCGCGGCATCGAGGCGACGGTCCCATCGCTCGCGGCGTGGCGTGAGCACGACTGTTGCAGTGACGCCTTCATCGTCAAGCAGGCTCGTGAACTTTGGCTGGTTGGAAATCATCATAAAATCCTGTGCTTAGCCACCCGGCAGCCCCGCGAGACGAGCCACATCGGCGATGAGCTCAACGAGAAACTCGGGGTCGTTGATGTTGATGTCGGCCCAGTCGGCACGCGAGTCGGAAATGAACATGGCATTCGCGCCGGGGCCTCCGGTACGCTTGTGAAAATACACGTCGTTGCTGTCATCGAAGACACAGGCGTCGATCAGGAACGGAATCTCTTTGCCTTTCTCGCGCCAGAGTTCCCAGACGCGTGCGACGACGCGCGGGCTGATCTGCATGGCGTAGAAGATTTCGCCGAACTGGAAGAGCGAGCCGGGAATGTAGAGGTAACTGGTGCCGTAGGCCTCCCAGTATGGGTCGGTGGTTTTTCCGTCGTCGCCTGGGCAGCGGTATGGCACTTCGCTGAGGAAGGGCGCGTCTTCCTGGTTGATGTATGTCGGGTCGCGGCGGGGGCTGGGCGCGTCGATGTAGGATTCCAGGACGGTCAGGAGGGTCACGTCGTTGCCGCCGCCGATTTCGCCTGAGCCGATGATGGGGAGCACATAGGGGAACGCGCCCTTTGACTCCTGATCCATATACATGCTGATCCCCTGTCCCAGGGAGCGGAGGTTGGAGAGGCAGGCGATGCGGCGGGAGGTTTCGCGTGCCTTGTTGAGCGCGGGGAGGGTGATGCCGATGAGGATGCCGATGATCGCGATGACGACCAGAAGTTCGATGAGCGTGAAGGCGCGGCGCGATGTGGTGGCAAAGGGTCTCATAGTGGCAGTCTCAGCATGAACTGACTCCGAACTTTTTCGTCCACAATCCGCTTCGCTGCGGGGGTCTGCACAGATCTGAATGTATCGGCATGTCGGGCAAAAACCGAGCGAAACTCTTCATCTTTCTGGGCCGCCTTGGCAATGCTTTGGGCGATGGAGCCTGCGGCTTTCTTGAGTTGGGCAGCCCGGGCGAGGGCGAGTCCGGTGGCTGTCAGGAGCAGGGCCGGGGCTTGAAGGGGTGCGGGCAGGAATGGAAGTGCGGCTTGTGACAAGGTTTGTATCATACCTTCGGGGGTTTGATCGTCCAAGAAGATTCGGTTGAACTGCTCGATCCCTGCGTCGAGCGAGGCGATGCTGGAGCGGAGGTCGGCAGCGGCGGTTGCGCCGGCGTGACGAACAGCCGGGGGCTGGTCGGGGTCGGCGGCGAGCGCGGCCAGACGCTCGGCTTCGAGCGCGAACTGCTCGCGGGCGATCAGGGCAGACTCGCGCAGGTCGGCGATGTGGGCGCGGTCCATGCACCCCGAGAGCGCGATGCACGCGACCAGACAGAAGACGGCAGCGAAAAGACGGACAGCAAAACGGGTGGTGATCGAAAACATGGGAATCCCCCTGTGGCTGCACGAGGCGTTGAACGGGCGCGGGCAGCAGCGCGACCCGAACGGGGGGAGGGCTAGTGGGGGGATTGGCTCTGGGGGGAAGACGCGATGCTACAGCCAAGCGGGACGCGATGCAATAGGTCGGTCACGCAAGGTCACGATTTTGCGCGCGCCAGCGGGAGATGCGGGAGGCGGGGGGTGCGAACGAACGCCTGCGGCGCGACGCGGCGAGCACGGCGAGGCTGAGGAGTGCGGCGGAGGCTGGCGCGGGGATGACGCGGATGGTGGTGCCAGCTGTGAGCAGCGTGACATCGGGGTCGGAGGTGCTGATCCACGCTGCTTCATACTGCTGGAGGGTCCATTCGAACCAAGGATCAACTCTGCCGGAATGCGGCCGAATGTCGACAGAGAGCAGACCGTGCGAGTCTTCGCGAGTGAGCACATCAAACGTCAACACCAGGATCGGATTGTTGAAGTCAATGAGCACGCCCGGAAATGCATCGGATTGCCAAATCCAGACATCACGAAGTGAATTTTCGTCTGGTGTGCCACTCGAGAAGCTTGGAAGATTAGATGATACAGGAGTCAGGCTATGGAAGGCAGTCAGATCACCACTCACTTCAAAGCCGATGTAGGCTGTTGAAAAGTAGTTCGTAGGGGAGAAAAGTTCGCTCTCTGCGCTCACCCAAAGTTGAACGGTGAACGAATCACCGGCCTGAACAACAGATGGGGCTTCGAGCCAGGCGTGGAAGGACGCGACTTGCGCCGCGGCGTGATAAGTCGCCGAAACGACAAGGGCTACAGCAACAGTAGTTCGGACGCTGGTCATGGCCTGAATCCTTGCACAGGTCAAAATTATTGGAATTTCGGTCAAATACCGATGGCAAGCGCTCTCCGCGAACAGTATGATGCGATTTCCTCGAATGGTCAACCGAAATGGAGGAGTGCATGTCAAAGTTTCATCAAGCATCATCGGCTTCCGCTTCTCTCGTTAGGTCTCCTTTTGATGCCTGTGGGTGTGGTGTGCGGCCAACTTGGAGGCGGGTTTGAAAACATCGAGCCGATTGTCCTTCTTGATGACCCGTTATTCGTGCCTTCAACGCTTGCGCCGCATGGTCAGCACTGGTTACATTCGACCAAGGTGACGTATGCGTGGACGCTGGAGTCAATCTAACATCTACGGCGGCGCGCGGGCATAAGGGTAGCAAGGCAGAGAAGTGCCGCGGACGCTGGGGTGGGGATGACGCGGATGGTGGCAGAAGAAGTCAAGAGCGAGATG
>JAANMU010001037.1_pt1 | contig 28052 bp, 23 predicted proteins | sample 7279701 | NCBI WGS metagenome assembly JAANMU01 (sample SAMN14094539, study PRJNA606508) | bioreactor metagenome | isolation source: A lab-scale SPAN reactor treating ammonium-rich wastewater day 57 | place: Ireland: Galway | collected 2017-03-13 | reverse complement strand
ACCGCCGGCCGCAATAACGATATGCCGCAGATCGAGCGCGTCGTTCGCGAGTTCGATCAGTGGCGGAAACAGCATGCCTTTCAAGACGGCGATCGGGCCGCCCGGATGCATTTGGTGGCAGCCGCTTCGATGTTCCAGCTTGGACAGCGTGAAGCCGCCGCGCAGCACATTGACGACGCTCTCGAGCAGAATCCTCAAGACCAGCAATTGCTCGTCCAGTTGCAAACACTTGCCGAGGTCTTTAGCGGCGAGCTTGGTTCCGGCACCGGGTTTGTTGTGGCTCCGGGTTACATTTTGACCAACTACCACGTGATCGAAGGTCCCGGTCGAGTGGTGGTGCTCGGTTCTGGCGCACAATCTGAGACACCCGCCGAGATCGTGGCGCAAGATAAAGAGCACGACATGGCGTTGCTGCAGGTCACGGGCCCCGCCGCAGCGTTGCCGCCGCTGCCCTTGTCGAACGTGCAAGCGGGCCGGGGGGCGCGCGTCGCGGCGTTTGGCTATCCGCTGGGCGACACCTTGGGCAAGGGACTGAAGTTCACCGAGGGCGCGGTAAGCGCTTTGCCCGATACGCAAGGCGAAAACATGTATCTCCTTGACCTGCGCGTGAATCCCGGCAACAGCGGCGGCCCGCTGTGCGACCCGTACGGGCGCGTCATCGGCATGATTACCGCGAAGAGCAGTATCAGCCAGGATGTGGACAGTTACGGCATGGCGCTGCCGGGAGATATCTTGCAGCAATTTTTGGAGAAATCGCTACCCGGTTGGACTCCATCCAGCGCCGCGGCTCCCGCCGAGAGACTGGAATGGGATGAAGTCGATCGCGCGGTCAGTTCGTCGGTGCTTATGGTGGTCAAAAAACGCTAGCGATTATGGGGCGCCCGTAAGAAAAACTGCGGGATGTTGTTTAGGCTGCGAACGGCGCTGCCCAGGCGGCGACTTGCGTGAGATCGACGCGCCGATGACGCGCCGCCGGCGCCAGGCACTGCTCCAACACCGTCGCCACCTCGTCTGACAAAAGGGGGAAGCGCTCGCGCACGCATACCCTCCAAGCGGCATGGGCCGCCATCAGTTCTCCCAGGTTTGACGTGCCAAAAAGACGCTCGCCGGCAAGCATTTCCCACATCACCGCGCCAAGCCCAAACAGATCGGCCGCAACAGTCAGCGGTTCGCCCATCAACTGCTCGGGCGCCATGTACGCGGGCGTGCCGACGATCGATGTTTCCATCGAGGGAATCTGCTCTACTGGCCGCGCGAGCCCAAAATCCATCAATTTGACGGCGCCATTGTGCATCACCATGACGTTCGCCGGCTTGATGTCGCGATGCATAATGCCTGCCTGATGCGCATAATCCAGCCCGGCCGCCAATTGACCGACAATCCGCCGCATATCGGCCTCGCCCAGGGCGCCGGTCGTTTTCAACACTTCATCCAGGGGGCGCCCATCGCAGTATTCCAGCGCAAGAAAGAACGTATGAAAGGCCGCAAATCGCTCGTACATACGCACGATGTTCGGGTGGTCAAATGACTGGATGATGTCGGCCTCGCGCTGAAATTGAAGGCAGGCCGGCTCATCGTACACCAGACGGTGACTCATCATCTTGAGCGCCGCGCGCCGGCCGTGGCCATCTTCCGCATCGTACACCACCGACATGCCCCCTTTGCCCAAGCGGCCGTGGATCAACCACCCACCCAGCGTCTTTCCCGCCAATACATCGTGATCCGCGGCGCCCAAGCGGCGGGCGACAATGTTGGTTAGCACCAGGCTAATTTCTGGATGCTGCCGCGCAAGTTGTTGAAACGCGCCCGCGGGCAAGACCATCGCCCGGGTCGGGCTGACCGCAATGGCGTCGGCCGTGCGCGGCTGGCCGGTTAAAAGCGCCATCTCGCCCAACACTTGTCCGCGCCCACTGCGCGCGAGCCATCGCCGCTGCCCGCGTTCGTCGGTCGCACCAATTTGCACCAATCCACTGCGGATCACCAGGAGTGCGTCGCCCGCCGAACCTTGACGAATCAGGTATTCGTCGGCGGCAAACCGCTCCTCATGCATATGGCCTTCCAGAATTTCGGCCACGCGCGGAGGCAATGAACCAAACAGCGGACAGGCGCCTTGCAACTCCGCAACCCAGCCTCGCGTGTCGGGCGAGAACAACGTTTCCGTGTCCGGCGAAGCCGGCGAGCGAGGATCCGCGGGGTCGGGCGAGGAAGTCATGGCGCCGTCACTCGGCCTGTTGTTTACCGCCAACCGAAATCAAATGCGAAACCGTGCGCAAGTACATCCGCCCGTTGGCCACTGCGGGCGTCGAGCGGCTTGGTTCGCCAAGCGGATTCCTAGCCAGCAACTGGAACTCCTTGTCGGCGGCTAGGACGACAACCACGCCGTCTTCGTCGATGCAATAGATTCGATCGCCCACGCGCACCGGCGAACTTGAGTAGGTCCCCCCCACTCGCTCGCGCCAGTAAACCTCGCCCGTCGCCGCCTCGACGCAAGAGACGATTCCTGCGTCGAACCACAGGAAAGCCAAGTTATCCTTCCCCACGATCGACGGCACGTAGGGCGCCTGCCGCTGGACCTTATACGCGATTTCCGGTTTCGGTTCGGGCCGAACCGCAACCACATAGTTCGTTGCAAAGCCCCCCTGGCCCGTGGAGCCGAAAATGACTCCGTCAACGATCGACGGCGAACTAACGGTGCGCATCGAAAACGCTTCGGCCACTTTCCAGTTTTCCTCTCCCGTGACCGGGTCCAAGCTAAAGACGCCGTCGCCCGTGCTCGTGCAAATCAACTGATCTTTGCCATCCTGACCGCGATAGATGCACGGCACACTGTACGACACTACTTCACTCACGCGGGGGGTCTTCCATCGCAGCTCGCCGGTGCGGCAGTCAAAAGCCATTATATAACTTTCGCCACCCTGTTTTCCGTCCTCATTCTTCGCGCCATCCTGCGAGTTGTTCAGGATGAGCAAGTCCTTGTAAAGAATCGGTGAAGTTCCAAACCCGTGCTGGCTGACCCACCGGCCCAGGTCGAGGCGCCAGGCCTCGCGGCCGTCGTGGTCGCACGCCAGTAGCGTGGTTTCTTCGGGCGTGGACCAGGCGACGTAAACCCGCTCCGCATCGACGGCGGGTGTGCAGGAGGCGAAGCTGCTCCGAGCGTGAATGGGGTGTCGCTGGGACGGGTACTTTTGTTGCCAGCGAATCTTGCCTGTGGTTGCGTCCACACAAACGAAATACCGCGTGGCGTCGTTGGGGTCGGCGCTCAGGAGAAAGATCTTGTCGCCCCACACGACCGGCGACGAGTTGCCTTTCCCCGGCAATTCGATTTTCCAATTGAAGTCCTTGTCCGAGAACTCGGCGGGAATGGTGGTCGCTTCATTCTCGCCGGATCCATTGGGTCCGCGAAAACGAGTCCACTCTTGCGCGGAGGCTTGCTCGCCCAAGAGCATGGCCAACAGCATGACGCCCAGAATGCGAATCAGGGTTTTCATTTTGGAAAGAGCCTCGGGAGAGATAACAAGTGTCCGACAAAACCGCAGGGGCAACCATGCAGCGCAAGAGAGAAGATAACCGACCGCACGGGCGCACGCCAGCATTCGAGGGGTAGACGTACGCTAAGTTTTTCTGGCGAGCGGCGTCAACCAGAAGACGGTTTCATCCAAACAGGCACGCCCCCAACAATCAGCGTTACTCGCGGTCGACCACACCTGGCCGTCAACTCACGCCGGAGCTTTCCCGAATCGTATCCACGTTTTCGTGCTTCGCCCCGCGGCAAAAGCCGTCATCCTTGCTGTTTGGCCTGCTTCGCGAGCCAAGTGATTTGCTCGACAATCCGCCACTCCAGCCAGCGCCGGTCGGGGTCGTCGTTGGCGGCGCCGATATATCCCACATGCCCGCCGCCATCGGTCACATGAAGTTGAACCGCACGGGAATACGCGTGCGCCTTGAAAATCGACGCAGGCACCAACGGATCGTCCGAAGCGGCGAGGATCAAGGTGGGAACGTGGATATTGGCCAAGAGCGGCCCCGCGCTGGCCCGCGCATAGTAGTCGTCGGCGTCGACAAAACCGGCAAGCGGCGCCGTCACCAGATTGTCAAACTCGTAAATGCTCCGAGGGCGGCACGTTAAGTCCTGATGGCAGGCGTCGGGCAATTCCCGCCGGCGGTTTTCCAAGTGCAACAACAGCGATTTGACGAACCGGCGGTCGTAGATGGAATTGAAGCCATAACCGAGATTGCGGCACGTCGCCGCGAGGTCAATCGGCGGGGCGACCGCAATCACGGCCCGCAGATACTCCGGCGCGGCGGCGGCCATTTCGCCCACCATTTTCAGCACGATGTTGCCGCCCATGGAAAACCCCACGGCAAACAGCGGCGAACCGGGACAAACCGAGGCAATGGTCGCCAACGCGCCTGCCGCGTCTTCGCTGCGTCCCGCGTGTAAGGGACCAGCGGCCAAACGCGATCCCGCCCCGCAGCCGCGCAGGTCCATGCGAAAGGTGCGTACTCCCTGGACATTCAATTTTTCGGCGGTGCGAACCACGTAGGGCGAAGCGTGTGAGCCGCTCAGACCGTGAATCACCAGGGCCGCCGGATCGCCTTCTGACCAGGACTCAGGGCAGTCCTCGTGCAACAAAATTCGGTCACCGTCATCGAGCAAGGTTTCATGGCGCACGGCCCGATACGGCGGAACCCGTCCCCACCAATAGGCGCCAACGATCGTTTGGATATGCGCATTGCGCAGCAGCGAGTGCGGCCGAAACACCGGAACGTCGCAAAAAGTCAAAGGAGGGGCGAGCGTCCGGTGATTCATCGGTTTTAGGTGGTTAGTACAGCGCAGCGGCCCATCATGGCCGAGGAAAAGCAACAGATTAACGAGCGTTAATATTGTACGAATGTTACCGGTCTTGGACGATGACTGCGTCCCAGGAATGCCACGCGCGCACACGGAAAAGCAAGGAACGCAAGCACGCTTTCGACGCAAAATATTTTCCGTGCCCGACTGTTTCGTGCTAAGTCCCAAAACTTCATGGTTATTGCATGCGTTGGGAACTACGCTATCTTAGAAGGCACATCTTGTTACGACTTCTTTGAGAAAGGGAATTGATGACCACCATGAAAAACTTGGGATTGGCCGGCGTGGCGGGGATGTTCGCCATGCTACTGCTGGCGTCGGAAGTTCAGGCCGGGCCGCATCGGATCGCGTACCCGCCTCTTGGCCCCGCATGTTATGGCGCCGAGTGTTTTCGTGTCCCTTGCGCACCGACCAAAACGCTGCTCTTGCAAGTAAAGAACCCCGCTTGTTGCACCGACAGCGCCTGCGTCAAGGTTTGTGTACCGGCGTGCTGCGAGGGCGCGCCCAAAGTGTGCGCCCGCTGCGGAGTGCTGGGACGCGGCATCGTGACCTACGAATGGTGTTGCGGACACCGCGTAACCGTGGTGTTCACGGCAATGGGCACGGTGCGCGTACGTTAGCCGGTCGCCCACGTTGTTCCTCCAGGGCGGCGCCGATATTCTGAAATGCACGTTAATGTGTGTTTCATTTACGCGAGGAATGACTTGTCGCCCGCCAAGCGCAACAAAAAGAAACGCCGCCCCGTACGCGAAGTGAGATCCGAAGCGCCGCGCGGAGAAGACTCGCGCGGCGTCGAAGCAATGACTGTGCTCTGGATGCTAACCGCTGTCGCCACGTTGGCCGCCGAGGTCGCCGCAGGCGCGGCAGTGCTTCTATTGCAATGGTTCTCAACCACGTCTCAAGGGCGTTCCGCACTGGATGCCCTACCGGGGGTGATGTTGCTGACGGCTCTGTTCACGGGAACGCTCTGTTTGGGGTTAACGCTCCTCGTGCGCCGTATCCGCCGCGTTCCTCCGCCCACCACCGTTCTGTGGACGGCGGCGGCGGTGGGCGTAAGTCCGTGGATCATCTTGATCTTGGCGTCGATGTTGGCCGAGCGCTAACCCCTCTCTCCAAGCACCGTGGTCGAATCCAGGCGGATTTCGGCCCCTCTCCCGATCACGCCGTGGGGCGAACTGCGGTTGACGATCCTCGAAATAATGCTTGCATTCGTCTACCGATCCGCTTCCAATAAGCACCAAGTGATTGGTTGTTCGGAAATGCATTTCGAGGAGAACTCGCCATGCGCCGCAGTGGACTTCGGCTGTTGGCTGGATTGATGTCGCCGTGCTTGCTTGCGCTGGTCGCGTCTTCCGGGGCGAGTGCACAGGAGGAAAAATTATTCACCGAGACGTTGGACGTGAACGTGCCGCACGTCTCTACCGATCCAAGCGTCGTTTGGGACTACGACATCGTCTACGTTCGCGCCGGGCGCGCGGGCGATAAGGTTCACAAGCGTTATTACACCGATTTTTCGCAACCCGTAACGATGGAGGCGGGGGCCGACCTGATGCTCCTGCATCCCGACGGCTCGGAAGAATTGCTGGTCGAAGGCGGCGGCGGCTCGATTACCGATCCCGTGGTTTCCTTCGACGGGCAGTGGGTGTACTACGTCCACATTTACAACCTCAAGAACGCGAACCAGTGGAGCCCGCCGCGCGAAGGCGCCGACATCTTCAAAATCCACGTCCGCACGCGCAAGATCGTCCGGCTTACCAATCAAAAATTCTCACCCAATACAGGAGCGGCCGCATGGTCCAGCGACCGCCGCAAGAACGAAGAAGGCAAAACCTGGTTCGACTACGGCGTATTCAATATGGGGCCGCATCCGTTGCCTGGCGGCAAGATTGTATTCACCAGCAATCGCGACGGTTTCCGGCCCGCCAAAGGTTATCCCGTCATCGCGCTTCAGTTGTTCGTGATGGACGATCGCGATGAAAGCATCGCCGAGGACGAGGAACCGACGAACCTGGAAAAAATCGGCCATTTGAACATTTCCGGCGCGCTGCATCCGGTGGTGCTGCGCGATGGGCGGATCATGTATTGCACGTTGGAGTCGCAGGGCATTCGCGGCGAAATCCTGTGGGGCATTTGGACCATTCATCCCGATGGAACCAACTGGAACCCCTTGATTAGCGCCTTTGATCCCGGCGGCGCTCCAAACGGTTTCCATTTCCAAACGCAGCTTTCTGACGGCTCTTTGGTCATCGAAGAATACTACAACCAGAACAACAGCGGCTTTGGCGCCTACATCAAAATGCCGGCCGCGCCGCCCGACGGCTATGCCGGTTTTGGGCCGGCGTACATGAACGATCCGCGTAACAAGCCATGGCGGTTCGGCCGGTTCGAGAACGGCCGCCCCAAGTGGTACCGGATGCCCTTCATGCCGACCGGTTCGGTATCGATGACGCCGTTCTCGCTGGGCCTGGAAGGGCCGGCTGACCCCGCGGTATACAACGATCGAAACTCGCCCAAGGTGGGTAAGTTTACGCACCCCTCAGGCGCGCCCGACAACCACTTGCTGACCATTTATTCACCCGGCCCGGTAAACCATCAGTACACGTTCCTTCCGCAGTTGGACGGGGGAATCTATCTCATCAAGAATGGCGACGTCATTACCGAGCCGGCTCAGATGCGGCTCATCAAGAATGATCCCCAATACAATGAAAGTTGGCCGCGCGCCTTGGTTCCCTATCGCCGCATCTACGGCGTGGATGAGCCGGCGAAACTGGCGCCCTTGGCGAACGATGGCTCGCTCTCCAAACACTTGCCCGAGGGAACTCCCTTCGGCCTGGTTGGTTCGTCCAGTTTCTACAAGCGCGAGAGCTACCCCAACGGCGTTGTGCCGGAAGATTCGGTGACGGCCGCCTACGCGGGCGGCAACGATCCGTGGAAAGATTTGGACGCCTTCACCAGCCACGGCAACGGGATGCCGCTCAACATGCACAACCAAGGCGGCGACGTCGGGTTGTACACGAACGATGATATCCACGCCGTGCGCATTCTGGCGATGGAGCCGACGACCGATCGCCACCGCGGCGCAAACAATGGCCGGCGTTTTTTCAGCCATGCTATGGAGCGGCTGCGCATCTTGGGCGAGATTCCCTTGCGAAAGTTCGAGGGAAACAAGCAACCGCTCGACCCGGACGGCAATCCCGATACCAGCTTCCTCGCCAAAATTCCCGCCGACACCGCCTTTACCTTTCAAACCCTTGACAAGAACGGCTTGGTGCTGAATACGGCGCAAACCTGGCACCAGTTGCGGCCGGGCGAGATGCGGGTCAATTGCGGCGGCTGCCATGCGCACAGCCAAGAGCCAACGCCGTTTGAAGACACCGCCGCGGCCCGTGACGATTACGAAGCCTGGGACCTGGTCAACTCGACTCCGCTGGTGACGTCCGAGCAACAAGACGACTCCAAGAAAAAGTGGACCGTCAGCGACGACGTGGGCTTGCGCACGGTCCAGGAGGAAGTGGTCAACGTGGAATACTTCCGCGACGTGCAGCCAATCCTCCAGAGAAGCTGCGTGGCTTGCCACACCTCGAAAGAAGGCCGCACGCCAGCCGGCAATCTTGACCTCGACGCCGACGGCGAGTCCCTCGACATTCCGCACACCGCCCGCGTGCCCGGCACGTACTATCGACTGGCTGCAGACGAAGCCGCCAAGTACAGCCACAAGCCGATCGGCTACGACAGTTGGGGCTATCCCAACGCATCGCGCTACATTCGCAAGTTGCAGTCGCGACGTAGCTTGCTGGTATGGAAGGTTTACGGAAAACGACTGGATGGCTTCTCGAACGACGATCATCCGTCGGAATCAAAACCCGGCGCTCGCGACCTGATACAAGCGGGAAAATCGGTGGACCTGGCGAAGAATCGAAGTCGCTGGGACTTGGACTTTGTGGGAACCGCCATGCCGCCGCCGGAAGCGGTGCGAGCGGGTAAGGTGCAACCACTTTCGGACGAAGATCGCCGCACGCTGGCGCGCTGGATTGACTTGGGTTGCCCCATTGACCTGGACCATGCCGCCGCTCGCGAAAATGGGCGCAGCTACGGCTGGATGCTCGACGACAACCGGCCCATTCTCACCGTGACGCTTCCTCTACCCGGCGCGAATCAACTGATGACGCGCATTTTGATCGGCGCGCACGACTACTATTCCGGGCTTAGTGAAGGCAGCCTCCACGTCACGGCCGATTTTCCGGTGAATGGCGCGAAGCCAGGCGAGAACCTAGCGGAACGGTTCAAACCGAAGTCGCAAGGTGTGTGGGAGCTTCGCCTGGACCAACCGCTTCGCAACTTGAAACGCGGAGAGTTGACCGTCAGCGTTCAAGATCACGCGGGCAACATGATGCGCACGGTAAGGACTTTCTCTGTGGGAGAATGATCGCGGCGGAAGGTTCACCGCACGGCTTCGGTGATTTACCTCGATATGACTACCAAGAGGAATCGCATGAGTAACGGAATTGCTCCCCGTGAGGGAGCAATTCGAGTTACGTTTCCGTTGCGGTGCGGTCTGTGTGTCCGAGATTCTTGTCGGGCGCGATGACGTCGCGAATGCGCTGCTTGAGTTCCTTGATTTCGGGAAAGCGGCCCTCGGCGGCTCGCGACCAGACGAGTTCGTCATTGGCCCATACTTCAAACACGCCGCCTTGACCGGGCGCAAGCGCAACTTCGCCCACTTCCTTCTCGAAGGTGGTTAGCACCTCCTGCGCCATCCAAGCCGCCCGTAACATCCAGCGGCAACCGGTGCAGTACACGATCTCAATGCGGGGTTGGCGAGCCATAGCCACCTAATTCGCTTCCCGCCGTCGCAGTTCAATGGGGCCTTGGCAGCAGTCGCAGGGTTTCAGCTCGTACATAGCGATGGCGCAAATCTCGCACCAGTAATCGATTTCATAGCGTTTGCCGTCTTTGAGCTCCACCACACGAATGATTTGTAAGAACGGCGCATGCTCCAGGCGTCGGGCCTGCAACTCCACCTTCATCTTGCGCAAACGCTCATCGCGACGGAATGCTCGGCCGCGTACATTTTCAAGCAGAGGCAACAGCCGCCCGTCTTCTGTCTCTAGCGCCAAGATGCGCTCTTTCGCTTCAGGAACGCTGCTCACGTCGTATCGCCGATCCAGCCTTTCGGCCAGCCACACGACTTGGCCCTGCTCGGTGACTGTTTCTCGCTCCGTCGCCTCTGACGGTTCGCCCTTATCAGCGGCCAGCGCCGAGAATACCGACGCGCAGCTCAACATCATCACCGCCAGCGCGACGCGCCCGCCGATTTGCAATTTGCAATTCCCAATGTGCATTTTGCAATTCCCCATTATTCGGCCGCATGTCCCGCGACCACAATATCCAGCGGCAGCTTCGCCGCTTTACCGCCACTCTTTGTCTGCGCTTCCAGGCGAACAATCCACCACTCGTTCTCTTCGTTCTCCGCGATGGCGGGAAACGCCTCGGCTTTGCCTTCAACTTTCAGCAGCGCCAGGAATGCCGGATGATTGGTTTCGGCCGCCTCGGCGCTGCGTTCGTTGAGCGTCTTGATATCGACCGGCGCGGCAGACTGGTCCACCTCCGCCTTGCTCAAAAGCAAAAAGTCTCGCGTCGGAAACGTGCCGACATGGGCGCCGTCCACCGGTTGCAGACCGTATCGCAGCGTATAGACTCCTTCAGCAATGTCTTGATCTCGAAAATCGCTGCCCTTCCGCGGATATTGGATTACGCCGATCAATTGCCCCTGCTGAAACGGATATTGAATCCCTCCCCCAGCGGTCGCTTCCGCCGTGGTTTCCAACTCCTTGCACAGCCAGATTGAACAAACGCTACGGCTTGTTCCTCGCACCACCTTGGCTCCCGTCGACTCCAACCTGGCGGCAATTTCGACGCTTACTGCGTCGGCCGGGGCGGCCTCGTCAAGTTTTTCGACGCGATGGTCAACCGCTAATGCAAAACTGGGCGCAATCAACAACGCTGCAATGATAACCAGGGGGCGAAGATACATGGCAGAAGCATTCTCAAGGGAGATTGACAAACAAGTGGCTTTGCCTCCCATTATACAAGCCCCTCACGACGCGAACAAACCGCGCCACATCGTTGGGTGGGCGCGCAGCCCAAAACGCCTTTTCCCCTTCGCCAAATACCTACTTCCTCGGTCATCATGAAAATTACTCGCGTCGAAACCTTGGTATGTCATGCTCGGATGCGCAATTGGGTTTTCGTCAAAGTGTTGACGGACCAACCAGGGCTCTATGGCTGGGGCGAGGCCACGCTGGAATGGCACACGCGGGCGGTGGTCGGCGCGGTCGAGGATTTGGCGGAATTGGTGGTGGGCGAGGATCCGACGCGGGTCGAGCACTTGTGGCAGATGATGTATCGCCAGCACTTCTGGCATGGTCACGGTATCGTGCGCAGCACCGCGATTTCCGGCATCGACATTGCACTTTGGGACATTATGGGAAAGGTCGCGGGTTTGCCCTGCGCGAAACTTTGGGGCGGCCCCGTGCGTGACTACGTGCGTACCTACTGCCATTTGGGCGGCGGGCGGATGGAGGACTTTTACGAGACCCGTGCCGATGATGCACGCCGGTTTGCCGACCTGGCGCAGCAAGCCGTAGAGGACGGTTATACGGCATTCAAAACCATGGCCGTGCCGCCCACCATGCCGCTGGAAGGACTCAAGCCCATTCGCACCGCCGAAGCCGCCGTGGCCGCGATGCGCGAAGCCGTGGGCGAAGAGACTGACATCATGGTCGATTGCCATGCCCGTCCGTCTCCGGCCATGGGGTTGAAGTTCGGCCAAGCGCTGGAGCCGTATGGACTGTACTTTTTTGAAGAGCCATGCTGGCCCGAGAGCCTCGATGGGCTGGCGATGATTAACGCGGCGCTAACGACGCCGGTCGCCACGGGAGAGCGCATGACGGCTCTCGCCGAGTTCCGCGAATTATTCGCCCGCCGCGGCTGTGAAGTTTGCCAAATGGACCTGACCCACTGCGGTGGGTTCACCGCCGCGCGGCGCATCGCGGCGCTGGCCGAAGCGCACCGCATCGCCCTGGCGCCGCACAACCCGCAAGGGCCGGTCAGCACCGCGGCCTCGTTGGAGTTCGGCTTCTCGCAGCCCAGTTACGTCATTTGCGAAACCGTCCACCAGGATGTCCCCTGGCGGCAAGACGTCGTGCAGGAAGGCTTTACAATCGAGCCGCACGGGCGAATTGTCCGGCCTAACACCCGACCAGGGTTAGGCATTGAAATAAACGAGGCGGAGGTGAAGAAACATCCATTCCAACAGGAGCTGACACAACGGGTGTTCTACGAGGATGGCGGGGTGGGGGATTGGTAGTGCTTGAATGGCGGGCGTGGGTTTGGTGGGCGCTTGTTGGATTCCGGAGGCCGTTGGCCTCCGGTTATTACCCAACCGTTCGCGGATTGCAATTCGAGGGCGCAAAATAGCGGCGAACCTGGGAGGGAAAACTGGCGTCTACCAATTGTCGAACGCGACTACCGTCGTTATTATGGGAGGGTAATTGGGCGGCAGGAGTTCGACTCCCACCCCTTTGCCAGGGTAGCTCAGTTGGTTAGAGCGCTAGATTGTGGATCTAGAGGTCCCGGGTTCGACCCCCGGCCCTGGTACTTAACCAGCGATAGAAATAAAGGTTTCTATCGCTTTTTTGTTGCGCAAAAACTAAACGCCGAGGCGAAATGTCGCCTCGGCGTTTAGTTTATGTTGGTGAATACAAGTTGCCTTACACAAACAGTTCCTTAATCACCTTGCCGCTGTTGGCGATCTTCATGGGGCGGCCGCTGCGACTGGTGAACGTGGTTTCCAGGCTAATGCCCAGGGCCTTACAGACCGAGGCCATCACGTCTTGCGAGGTGTACGGCTCGGTTTCGACGCGGGTGCCGTCTTCGTTGGTGGCGCCCACCGCGATGCCGCCCTTCATGCCGGCGCCGCCCACCACCACGCTCCACGAACGCGCCCAGTGATCGCGGCCGGCGTTGCCGTTGATGCGCGGCGTGCGGCTGAACTCGCCCATCCAAATGATGGCGGTGTCTTGCAGACGGCCGCGGGTCTCCAGGTCTTCGACCAAGGCGCTCATGGCGCGGTCCAGCACGGGGAGTTTGTCATCGGCCAGCGTCTGGAAGATGCCTTGGTGGTTATCCCAACCGCCCAAATCCACTTCAACAAACGGAACACCCGTTTCAATCAGGCGGCGAGCCATCAAGCAACCGCGGCCAAAGCCGTTCGCGCCGTACCGCTCGATCATTTCGGGCGGCTCCTGATTGACCTTGAACGCATCCATTTGCTTGCTGGTCATCAGGTTCAAGGTCTTCTTGAGAATCTTTTGATGATCGTCAGCGGCGCTGCCGCGATTCTCGCTAATGAAGCCCTTCTCGATTAATTCGAGGGTCGCCATCCGCTGCATCAGGCGGGTGTCGTCGATGCCCATTTGCAGGTTGCGCACCTGGCCGTTCGAGCTGACGGTGAACGGCGCCCAGGCCATGCCTAGGAAACCGGGACCGACGCTGCCGCCACCCACCGAAATGAACGGAGGAATTTCCAGTTCAGGCCGTTGGTCGATCGTCTCATGGGCGATCACCGCGCCGTAGCTGGGATGTTCGATATTGGGGTTCGGCACATAACCCGTGTGCATGTAGTAATTGCCGCGGCCGTGGTCGGCTTCGCGGGTGCTCATCGAGCGGACAATGGCCAAGTGGTGCATCACCTTGGCCGTCATCGGCATGTGCTCGCTGATCTCGACGTCACCCGAGGTGCGAATCGGGCGGAAGGGGCCGCCGGTGCTCGAGCCTGGCTTGAGGTCCCAGATGTCCATGGTCGAAGGACCGCCGCCCATCCACAGCAGAATGGCCGATTTCGCATTCTTTTGCATCGTGGCGGCATTGGCCCGAATGGCGTTGCCGAAGGTCAGCGCCGGAATGGTCATGGCCGACGCGCCGGCCAAGTGCCTCATGAAGTGACGGCGCGACATGCCGTGGGGAGTGCTGAATTGCATAGGAGTGTCCTTCGTGGAAGTGCTGGAGAAAGGGAGGTCGGTGACGGTTAGTGATTCATGATGAACTCGTTGCTGTTGAGCACGGCCCACCACATGTCTTGCAGCGCGGCCACGGCATCGCCTTTGCGGGCGACCAGCAACTTGTTGGCGATGCCAACTTCCATGGAACCGGGTTTGCGAGCTAACCCCGCCATGAACAGGTAATCAATTTTTTGTGCGTTCGAAAGTTTGCTGTTGGCAATCTTCCACAGGAAGCTTCCCTTCTCGCCGCTTGTTGCTTTCTTGATGAGATCGCCATTCATCATCATCAGGGCCTGGGGGATCGTGCCGTTAAAGGTGGTGGCCTCGATCCCTTCATCATTGCCAAACGCAATGACGAACTGGCTGAGCCATTCCCGTTTGGCCTTTTCCTGCTCCTCGTAACTGGCCTGCGTCTCTTGAGCATGCGTGGCAACCAGCAGCGATTCGTAAAGCTGCTCGGCGCTCATCTGGCGGAGGTAGAAGTGGCTGAACCGGGGCTGCTCGCCCATCGTGGGATCGTCGGACTTGTTGCCGGCGGAAATCTTGCTCGACAGCGAATACGCTTCGCTCAGGGTCACCCACTTGATCAGTTCCTTGACGTTAAAGCTGTTCTCGCGGAACTGCACGCCAAGATAGTCCAGCAACTCGGGATGCGTCGCCGGGTTATGGGGGCCCATGTCATCGATCGGCTTGGTGAACCCGTAACCGAGGAAATGCGCCCAGGTCCGGTTAACCATCGACTTGGGCATGTATTCCGAAGCGACCATCAGCCGGGCCAATTCTTCGCGTCGGTTCACATCTTCCAAGTAACCGCTGGGAGAAATCGACGATCCGTCGACGAACACCGGGTACGCCACCTTCATTTCGCCGTTACGCAACTCGTAGAAAATCTCGGCTTGCTCGGCGTCGCCACTCTCGCCGCCAAAATCCTCGTTGGCCAAGCGGGCCGACGATACGTCATTCGTGCCGGGAACAAACTCGCGCAACGCCCGTGTTTGGCGGAAGAACGCGTTCATTTCCCAGAATTTTTGCTGCTTCCACTCGTTGAAGGGATGGTTGTGGCATTGCGTACATTGAACTTGCAAGCCGAGAAGAATCTTGGCCGTATCGGCCGTGGCGAGGGTGGCGTTCTCTTCCAGCTTGCCGACAAGGAAGTTCACGGCGCCGTTATAGCCTTCCGCCCCAGGCGACGTAACGCCCGTGGCCGAAACCAACTCGAACACCATGCGATCGTAAGGTTTGTTTCGGGCGAACGAGTCGCGCAGGTATTTTTGCATGCCAGGACGGCTGATGAGGGTGTTGTCCTCGGTGCCGCCGCTTCGCCCAATCAGGATGTTGGTCCACAGGGTCGTCCAGTTTCTGGCGTACTCCTCCGTATACTTCTCGTCGTACAGGAGCTTATCAACGAGTTTGGCCTTCCTGTCTGGAGCGCTGTCGGTCAGAAATTCGTTCAACTCCTGCACCGAAGGAACGCGCCCCAAAATGTCTAAGTAAACGCGACGACACCACTCGCCATCAGGGGCGGGCGGCGCAGGCGTAATTTGCCACTCCCCCCACTGAGCGCGAATCTGTTCGTTAATCGTCCGAACTTGCGGAATGCCATAATCTTGCGGTCCCGCCGCCTGTTTTGCTGCCCGAGCTCGCGGTTGCGCCTCAACGGTCGCCACCCCAAGGCCCAACGCTATCGCTACAAAAGTTGCCAGCCGGATTGCCAAAGAAAAACCCCTTGGGCCTTGCATTGATCGGTACTCCTAGATTGATTTTGGTGTCGCCAACACCACCCCTTAAACGTCTTCGGCACTCGTTTGTACTCAGAAAAACGGCGAATTTCCTAACCGAGCCGATGACAAGAGGAAAGAAAAGCGTTTCTCTCAAGAATCGCAAAAAAACCGGGAAATATTCCCGTAGATTGATGGAACTAACGAGAAAATCGTGTTGCAATTTGCAACACTCATGCAAAACGATGCGCGCAAAATAAAACAGGCGAGCGGGAAACGGTTTGCACCTAATTTCCCGAACTCGCCTGTTAGTTTGCGAAAACCTTCGCCGTGACCGCGCCGATCGCCTCTTGATCTGTCCCGAAGAGCCTCTCTCGCTTCCGCTTCGAGTGCGCTAAGTCATTGCTATTAAAAGGATTCCGCAATCGCAACTAAAAATCCAACGCCACTTCTCCAGTCCGGCCCCAACCAGTGCTCTTCTCTCTCAACCGGCCCCGCAATTCGGGTTAAAAGGAAGGGGCGTGTCCGATTGCGACTTACAACTAAGCAATTAGTATGCCAATAAACGAGAGCCGATCCTTCAAAGGCGCCGGCGGCGACGGGATTGCAGAGCCGTGATCGCCGCGACGACTTGAGGAGCTACCTGAATTACCGCGCAAACCGAGCGTTTCCGCGATGGTTTATTCAATTGCCGCCACGACGCCCGCAACCACTCGGCGGAGACCCGAGCTAGTGGCGATCAACAACGCCCCATCGCCGTCCAAGCCGCGGCAAACCCCGGCCACACATTCCTGCCCCGCGTCAACCAGCACCCGCCGTCCTGTTAGGACGCACCGTTGGCGAAGACTTTCGATTATGCGTTCCTCGTCATCCGCCAAGGCTTCCGATTGCCGCGAAAAGTGCTGTAGCACGCACGTCAGGACGGTGGTCAGATTGAGCATCTCGCCTGCCACGTCCACCATCGAGGTCGCGCGGCCAGCGATCCCAGCCGGAGCATCGCTCAAGGAGTTATTGACGTTGATCCCCACGCCCACGACAAGTTGCTCGCCACGCCGAGCCGATTCGACGAGTATCCCGGCAACTTTCTTGCCGCCAAGGTAAACGTCGTTGGGCCATTTAACGCCCACTTCCCCTCGCGGAAACAAATCGGCAATGGCTTCGGCCACGGCCAAACCCGTCGCCAGCGACATCAACGGGCGTCGTGGGGGGGAGAGTCGAACTGCTCCCGCGTCCAGCACAATCGAGAACGTCAGGGCGCCCTCGCTAGACCACCACCGATTGGCGCCGCGTCCGCGCCCATCGGTTTGTCGGGCCGCCAATACCAGGAGCGGAAGCGGCCCGATTTCATCCTCGGTTAAGGCCAGGGCTACCGTATTGGTCGATGTCGTTTCGTTTAAATATTCGATTCGCCGGACGAACGTATCCCGCTGAAGCCGCTCCAGATCAAATGGACTCATGGCGACTCCTTCCGCCACGGCGAGTCGGGCCGCTGCTCCGCCGCGTTGGCGGCCCGCGCCAGAACAAATAGGAGATCGCTCAAGCGGTTGAGGTATTGCACTGTTTCGCCACGCACCGCGGATCCCTCGGCGTCCCCGAGCCGGACCACACATCGTTCGGCGCGACGACAAACGGTGCGAGCAACATGCAACAGGGCCGCAACGCGCGATCCACCCGGCAAAATGAACTCTGTGAGCGGCGGCAACGTTGTCTCGTAATGGTCGATGGCGCCTTCCAAACGCGCGACCGCCCCGCTGGAGAGCGTCTGAGACAGCTTTCTCGGATCGGGGGTCGCCAACTCGGCCCCCAATGCGAACAAGTCGTTTTGTACCTGCGCCAGCACGTCGTCCATGTCGGAACGCGGTCCCTCGGCGCGCGCTAGCCCCAGCAGCGAGTTAAGCTCGTCCACCGTGCCATAGGCTTCGATGCGCGGATGATTTTTTCGGACCCGAGGACCGCCGAACAAACCCGTTTCGCCTTGGTCGCCGGTTTTGGTATAGATTTTCATGGAGTACAATTAATTCCCGAAGAAAGAACTTCGCGCCCCCATAGCGCGCTCCCGCAACGCCATAAAAAATTCCTAACCGAAGGTTATCGCATGAGCCGGATCATCACGTTCGTCGCGTTGATCGCTGGAGTTGTCGGTTCTACGGCGGCCGAGGAACCGCAGGTTTCCCCGCTCGAGTCCAAATACCTGTCCCAGGTTCGGCAAGTGACCCGCGGCTTCGTCAAGGCGGGCGAGGGCTATTTTTCCCCGGACGGCAAGACCATCATCTATCAGGCCATTCCGCAAGAATATCCTTTTTATCAAATTTATACGCAGCCGCTGAAAGGCGGCGAGCCCAAACTGATTAGCACCGGCCGCGGTCGCACGACTTGCGCGTACTTCTCGCCGAATGGCGAGCGAATTCTCTTCTCGTCGAGTCATCTTGATCCGGACCTGGCGGCGACCGAAGCGAAAGCGCGGCGGCAGCAAGAGGAGGATCGCAAATCGGGCCAGCGACGCCGCTATTCGTGGGACTTCGATCCGTACATGGATATTTTCGACATGCCGCGAGAAGGCGGCGCACTCCGCCAATTGACGGACGCTCGGGGTTACGATGCCGAAGGCGCCTGGTCGCCCAACGGAAACAGCATCGCCTTTTGTAGCGATCGCGATGGCGACCCCGACATCTACCTGATGGACGCCAACGGATCCAATGTCCGGCAACTGACGAACGCATCGGGCTACGACGGCGGGCCGTTTATTTCGCCCGATAACCAATGGGTCGTGTTTCGTAGCGACCGGAAAAAGGAGAGCTACCTGCAAATCTACGTTATTGGCGTCGATGGCAAGCAAGAGCAAGCGTTGACGGACAACGAGGGCGTCAATTGGGGCCCCTATTGGCACCCCACCCAGCCGTATCTGATTTGGTCCGGCGCGGACCACTCGAATCCGAACGCCCGGCCCAATTACGATTTGTGGATGACGCGGTACGAAATCAAGGAGGGAAAGTTCCAAACCAGCAAACCCATCCGCGTGACCGACTCGGCGGCGGCAGACGTGCTTCCCGTATTCTCGCCCGATGGCAAGCAACTCATGTGGACCAGCACGCGAACCGAAGACCGGGAAAGTCAGTTGTTTATTTGCGATTTTACGTTGCCCGAAACTCCTTAAAGCGCGCCAAAAGGCGGAAACCAGGCGCAGAGGAAATTTCTAGACCCATTCAACTTGTCGATCCTTCGTGTCATGGGGACCGGCGGCGCTCGGTTATGGAAGAAATCAAGTCCTGCGGCGTGCTTGTGTTTCGCTCGACGCCGGTTGAGTCGTTTCTCCTGATGGAGCATCCCCACCGGCTGGATCTGCCGAAAGGGCATGTGGATCCCGGCGAAACCGAACTCGCGTGTGCGCTCCGCGAACTGGAAGAGGAAACCAGCGTCACCGCCGACGCCATCGAAATTGATCCCGAGTTCCGGTTCGTGCTGCAATACCCGGTCCGGTATAAACGGCTCGGCGGCCGTTTGGTGGAAAAGACGGTGGTGATCTTTCTCGGACGACTGGTGCGCCCGGTCGAAATCTCGACCACCGAACATGCGGGGTACCGCTGGATTCCGTGGAGTCCACCGCACAACATTCAAGAGCAAACAATCAATCCGCTGCTGGCAGCCATCGAGGAGTACCGCAAACAACCGCCTCGTAACAAGGAGCATTCCTGATTCACATGCTCGATCATTCATCGCTTGCGGGCCGGTCGATTTCCCGAATTCCATGCCGAACCACCAGGCTGCGGAGCCTATGCAGTTGTCGCGATCTCTGGTTCGGATACTGAAGCGCCGCGCGCGTCAATGATAAACGATGTCAAAACCGCTCGGTCCGCAAGCGAATCTCCTTGTGGGGCCATCGCTTCGCGGAACGCAAGACGTTTGCATTCATCATGTCGTTAGTCCCATCGCCGAACCACGTTCTGCTTTTTTGTTGCCTCGTGGCTTGTACGTTTGCGGACGGCGCCGTGGGGCAAGAGCGTGGCGCGGCCCCGCCGGCCAATCCTTTCGCCAATCCCGATACATTCCTCAAGGGCTTGTTTGGAGAGGAGACCCAAGAAGAGCGGCGGCGGCTCCAAGCGGTGGAAGTAACTTTGACCGAGGAACGCCGATTGGGCGATGCCGCCGTCGAACAGTTCTTGCGCAACCTCAAAGAGCAGGGAGTTGCCGTGGCCGATCGCGGGCGCGACGTGGACTACCTGCGGCGCCTGGTCGAGACGTTGCAACCGCACATGAAGAACACGACGCGGTATCGGCGGATCAAAATCTACGTGGTCGATTCTCCGCTGACCGATGCCCGGTCCTTTCCTGGCGGGACCCTTGTGTTCTTTCGAGGCATGCTCGAATTCGCCGAAAATGAGGCCGCGCTAGCGGGTGTCGTCGGACACGAGTTGTCGCACTTGGATCGCGGGCATCAACTGGCGCCGCTCCGCCGCGCGAAACTTGCCCAGGTCGCCTTTTCGGGTCAGAACGGCGCATCGCTCGAGCAGCTTTTCACCCGCGGTATTTCGTTAATGCGGGGGTTTGCGCAACCCTTTCGTCCCGAGGACGAAGCGGAAGCCGATCACGACGGCGCTACGTGGGCCTACCGGGCCGGTTATGATCCTCGGGAGATGGCGAAACTGTTCCTGGCGATGCATCGCCGCGACGCGGGGAAAGGCCCTGCATGGCAACCCGCGTTCTTCCGCACGCATCCTTTTCACATGGATCGTTGCCACGCCGTGAATGCACGGCATGACGAATTACAACGCGTCGAGCCGAACGACTCCTTATATCTAGGCCAGGTGAACCTGGAGCGGCGAATCGTGCGGTCGCAACAGGAGTTTTTGGAGGAGATAAGCGAATAGCGCAGAGTAGGCAGTCGCGGAATCCCACACACCACTCCATCCCTCGGCGCTGGTGCTTTCGGCGCGGGCTGGTTCTCGTATAATCGCGGGAGACGGACTGGTTTCTTTCTTTTGCGCAATGGGTCGCTGAATGTCGCAGCCTTATCGCATCTTGATTGCCGACGATAATCAAGCCAACGCCGAGCTGCTCGAGGCGTACCTGGCGAACGTCGATTGCGAATTGGAGTTCGCCGTGGACGGGCAAGACACGCTTGTCAAAGTCGAATCCTTCCAGCCGGATTTGATTCTGCTGGACGTGATGATGCCAAAACTTAGCGGCTTCGAGGTCTGCAAGAAGATCAAGAGCAACCCCGCCACTCGACGAATCATGGTGTTGATGGTTACCGCGCTGAACGAGTTGGGCGACATCGAGCGAGCGGTTGAAGCGCGGACGGATGATTTTCTTTCCAAGCCGGTGAACAAAGTCGAACTGGTCAAACGCGTCGAGAACATGTTCAAGTTCAAGGACGTGCAAGACGAGAACGAGCGCCTGCGGCGCTACATCCAAGAGATGGAAGAACAACAGCAACCCCGCGGCGCTAAGTCGTAGCGATTGAGCCAAAGCCTAGAGCACGTTTCACGATGGCATGACAGGTTTCTCAATGTGGTGCAGTCGCTCCGCGAGTGCGCCACATTAAGACTCTTCACACCTGGCCTGAAATGCGCTCTAGCTTCTAACGCCGCCCTAACTCCAAGAATCTGCACCTCGGATCGCTCATCGTGTGATTCGCCATGCGGCGAGATCCAGCCGGGGAACCAGATTGAACTTGTCAATCGTGGCCGCAATCTCAATATCACGCTCGTGACCGACTTCCAGCAGGTTCCGGCCGCCGCGACTTGCCTCCAGGGCATTTGCCAACATGCCGCCAGCGGTTAGGTTTGCCGCTGCGATTCGCCACGCGTCGGCGGCGATATCGGCCTGGTCGTTGCAGATAACCGGCGCCTCGGCCAACGAGCGGCGCGACAACGCATCGACCACCGCGCCCGCCAACAGCACGTCTTCGCGCGTGATCTCGCGATCGGTCCCCGCGCACAGTAAATGGATAACTGGCTCATCGACTAAGGCGTCGCAAAGAGCCGAGAAGTTAACGAACGCGCCAATCAAGACCTGCCGCGCCTGAACGCATTGACGCATGGCCCGGGTGCCATTGGTGGTGGTAAAGACCACCGTCCTCTCACAAACCGCGGGCGATGTATACTCTGCGGGCGAATTCCCCAGGTGAAAACCTTCAATGCGCAATCCACCGCGTTCGCCCCCAAGCACGGCCCGGTCTCCCAGCCGTGCGGCGATGCGGCGGGCTTCGTCGATCTCCAGGCAGGGAATCACCTCGGCGGCGCCGGCCGCCAAGGCATGGACGATTGTCGTCGTCGCCCGCAGTACGTCGATAACCACGACCGTGGCGCCATTCAGGGCGTCCGGGTTCGTCAAATCGGGAAGAAAGTGGGTTTCGATTTCCATGCGCGGCGTCGCCTCGCGGTCGGGATGCGTGTTGGCTAGAATCGGGCGTAAAGCGTGTTGCTATTGAACCGCAATTGCGGTTGATTGAGCAGGCTCCTTGCGCTGTGGCCGTCCCCATAGAGAATACAAGGGACTTCCTTTTGTTGCTTCCCAATGGGAAGCACGAGCGACGGCCGACGGTACCTCACTTTATGGAAAATGTCTAACGACGTTTCACCGACCAAATCCTGGCAATGGTTGTAGATAAATCCAACCCGCGCGTACAGCGGATGTTCGCCGAGATCGCCGGCAAATACGACCGGATGAACCATCTGCTGTCGCTCAATACCGATCGCTGGTGGCGCCGCCGCACGGTGCGCCTGGTCCCGCCGCGCAGCGAAGCGCCAATCCTTGACGTTTGCACCGGCACGGGAGACTTGGCTTTTGCCTATTACCGCGCCGGCCGCGGCGTTGCGCCGGTAGTAGGGGTCGATTTTTGCCGTGAGATGCTGGATATCGCGGAAGAAAAAAAGCAGCGTTACCACGCTACGGATGCAATTAGTTTTTTCGAGGCCGATGCGCAGCACCTACCGTTTGAAGATGACCGCTTTCAGATTGTTTCTGTCGCGTTCGGCTTACGGAACGTGGCCGACACCGACCAGGGTCTGCGCGAGATGGTCCGCGTATGTCAGCCAGGCGGGCGCATAGCGGTGCTGGAGTTCACCCTGCCGCGCCGCCAGCCGTTTCGGGGCCTATATGGATGGTATTTCCGCCAGGTGTTGCCGCGCATCGGCCAGTGGCTGGCTCGTAATGAACAGTCCGCCTATTGCTACTTGCCCGAGAGCGTCGGCGATTTTCCACAATACGAAGTGCTGACCGAACGGATGGTGGCGGCCGGTTTGCGCGAGGCCCGGTTCTACCCGCTAACGTTCGGCGTGGCGACGTTATACGTGGGAGTCAAGTAACCCGGCGCCGCCGAGTCCTTCGCGACCATGGAAGGGCAGGTTGGAGTCCGGGCGATGGTTATCCTGAGCGCGCACAAGCGTCAACTCCCAGGCAGCCATCGACGAGAGGCCGCACAAACACGCCCTTTTCCAGGCCCCTAAGAACGACGGTTGACTTGTGTCATCGGACGTATCCCACCCCATCGTCGTTGCATTGACGGGCGCCAGCGGCGCCGTCTACGGCGCGCGCCTGGTGCAAGTGCTGGTCGAACTGGGGCGAGAAACTCACCTCACAGTCAGCCCCCCCGGGCGCACCGTGCTCGAACATGAATTAGGCGTAGCGCTGGCCGAGGATCGTTTCACCCCCGAAGAATTTCTCCGCAACCTTGATGGGGCTTTGAGCCGGTTTCGGTCGGCAGACTTAGCCGAAGCCCATGATTTCGATGCTACGCTGCTTCATTTTCATCGAAATAATGACTACATGGCCGCCATCGCGAGCGGCTCGTTTCGCACTGCGGGCATGGTGATCTGCCCTTGTTCGGGTGGAACGCTGGCTGCGGTCGCGTGCGGCCTGAGCAGCAACTTGATTCATCGCGCCGCCGCAGTGCATCTCAAGGAGCGGCGTCCGCTAATCTTGACGCCGCGAGAGACGCCGCTCTCGCTGGTTCATTTGGACAACCTGCGCCGCGTCAGCGAACTAGGAGCAATTGTGTTGCCCGCCATGCCTGGCTGGTATCAAGGCGTCGCGTCGCTGGCGGACTTAATTGACTTCATCGTGGCCCGCATACTCGACCAATTGCAGATCGAACACCAACTCTCAACCCGCTGGGGCGACCCTACCGCGGACTGACTTTGGCGCACTAGATGCCGAGCCCGCGCAAAAGACCAAGGCAACCTACTCCGTAAAAGGTGTACTCCACGTCGGCGCCATCGTCGAGCGCCGCCCCGTGAAAGCCTCCTTCCTCGCGTTCCATGGCGCGAACAAATTGCTGAACGGCAGGCAGGTTGACCTCTTCAACCGCGTTCAAGTCCGCGAGCGTCAGCAGTCCCGTGAACGTGCTCAGCAAGTCGGCGACGGGAATCCGCGTATTGGCGCGCAGGCCGCCTTCGTCAGTCTGCATGTCGGCAAGAAAATCGAGCGTGCTGTCGCGCGTTTCGTCGTCCAAGGCGTCAAAGATGCGTAACACGGCGACCGCGGCGGCCGTGGGGTTGGTCCCGGCTCGCTTCTGAACGCGGATTTCTCGAAAGCCGCCCTCTTCCTCTTGTTGGGATCGCAGAAAATCGACAATCTTCTCGGGGGCGGGCGTGGGCCGCTCAATCAATTGCTGGCACAAAACAACCAGAAAGGTGTGGTAGGTGCTGCTCGCTCGCCCTTCGGGGCTCTTCGCGTATCCGCCATCCTCACAGCGAAGGCTTTCGAGCGATGCGGCCACCGCGTCACGCCACCCTGGATCGGCATCCGCGAATACGGAAACTCCCGCCGCCGCTTCTAAGAGCGCCGCGCCATAGATCAGCGAAAGGAAATCAACCACGGTTTCGCGTCCCGCCAATCGCCCTTTCAGGAAAGCCGCCGCCCGCGCTGCAGGTTCGCCATACAGTTCGCCTAACACCGAGAGCGCTCGGAGCGCGAACCCCGTGTAATAGAGATCGCTGCCCCCCTCGCGACCGGAGAACCCGCCGTCGGACTGTTGCGCCGCCAGCAAATACCCCGCATGACGCTGGCGGACCTCCTCCTCGACTTCGGCAAGTCCCGAGGCGAGGCGGATGGTGAGCGTTTCGAGATAGCCTTGCATTGCGTTCGAGTCCGACTGACTTCTAGATGCCCTGTTCGGGAGGCGCGTGGCGGCGCCTCCGCGTTTCCTTCTCCCCCCTTGCTCCACCCCCGCCTAAGCCGGGCGGGCCTGGTGCATTGTTGAACGTAACCCGCAATTCGTCAATGCGATGCGCGCGATCCACGCCTTGGCGCGTTGCCGGGTAATTTGCGGGCGCGGCGGAAACTGCCTTCCAGGGGCCGTTTCCGTTGTAGCGATGAGAAGGTTGCCGCCGATAATCGGAGTTGTAGCGGCTTGCGCGCACCGCGCGCCACTTGTCTTCCTAATCGGGTGCTCGAATGTATATTACCGCTATCGGCGGGCGACTTGGTTTGGCGATGGTCTTATCGTTGGGTTTCGTTTCCCCTGGCGTGTGGGGCGCCAGCCCCTCGTCATCGAGCCAAGTCCTTCGCCCGGCGCGCGATCCGGCTCATCCCCAACCGCCGGTGATGACCTCGGTTTGTGTCCAACCAGGAGGCCCTCTATTAGCCACGGTGGGAGACGACCACTGCGTTCGAATTTGGGATCGCCAGCAGGGAAAAATGCTTCATTGCCTGCAGGACCATGCCGATTGGGTGCGCACGGCGGCGTTCTCTCCCGACGGCCAAATATTGGCCACCGCTGGCAATGACCGCCAAATTATCTTCTGGGACGCCTCGAACGGCGCGAAGAAGGGAGAATTCGCCCAGCATGCGCGCCCCATCTCCAAGATTGCTTTTAGCCCGAACGGGCAGTATTTGGCGGTGCTCGGCTTTGACGACGCCTTACACCTTTACGACGTCACCAGCCAAGCACCTCCCAAGCGGTTAGGTTGCCCCTGCCGCGACATGCGAACGCTTGCGTTCTCGCCAAATGGCGAGTTGCTGGCCGCGGGTGGACGCAATGGCCGAATTCGCGTGTGGCAAGTGGACGGCCAGACGCTCTTGTATGAAACGCCTGCTCACTCCCTCCGCGTTCGGGACATCGCATTTACTCCCGATGGGGAGGTTATGCTCTCGGCGGGCGAAGATCGCATCATCCGAGTCGCCGACGCCGGCACTGGCCGGGAGCTTTTCGTTCTTCCCACGGGAGCGTGCAAAGTGTATTGTCTCGCACTATTGCCGGATGGAAGGTTAGCGGCAGGCGGAAGCGACAACTGCATCCACGTGTGGGACTTGGAGCGCCGCGAGGCGACCGCCCGGCTAACCGGCCACACGGGAACGGTGGCCGGAATGGCCGTTGAGGGGGATGAATTGTACTCCGTTGGGTATGACACGACCCTCCGAATTTGGACCACGCAGCCACTACCCGCCATTGCCGAGCGGCCCACCGAGCCGCGGGTCGGACTGCGGCCCGAAACCGGCGGCCAGTAACGCATTGCGATGACCACATGGCTGTGGCAGGTCGCCCGCCTGCCGCCCGCACCCTTGCGCATGGAGGCGCTCGATGGGCCTGATAAGCCGACTCACCCGCTGGCGGAGAAAGAACCGGTTCGCCAAGAACTCCGAATCGTCATGTTGCTCCGCGGTGCGCCGGTGCCGGTTTGAGCATATGGAGCCGCGTTGTGTGCTCAACGCCGATCCGCTGTTCATTGGCGCCGTGTACATCGAAGAAGACACGGGCGGCGATGAGCATGGCGATACCTTCGAAATCACTTTCCGCGGCGGCGCCCCGGGCACGGAACTCCAACGCCTTGTGATCAATGGCGATCAGGGCGCGCCGGGGTTTAGCGACGGCGACATATTCTTTGACACCCTCAGAGCCGGCCTGGGGGCTGACGAGGCGTTTCCTTTCACGATCGTCTCCAAGACCGGAATTGACCGCGTCACCGCCACCGTGGTCGACGGGACCACGACGCTGATTCTCGACTTTGACGGTTTCCACGCTGGCGACAAGTTGGTGTTCTCGATCGACGTGGACGAGGTCGAGGACTACGACCCGAACGAAACCAATCTAAACTTGGTGAACGAGGGCTTTGACCCTATTACTTCGGGGGTGGAGTTCCAAGGTTCGCAGCTTCAAGCGCAATTTACCGCGCCCCGGTTTCGGGACGCCTCGGGACAAGCTGAATTTCGTAACCAGTACGATGGAAACTTCGCCGGCTCGGGTCTCAATCTTCCCGCCGACGACGCGGGCGGCAAGCGTGACCGCACCGCCGGCGCGATACTTCGCTTACAGCAAGTTCCCAAGCCGGTGACGATCGCCGGCACAGTCTACCACGACGCCGATCTCGACTTGCGGCAAGACCCCGGCGAAAACGGGCTTGCCAACGTGACGCTCGGGTTATGGAGGAAAGAAGGCAACACCTTTGTCTTTACCGGCCATTCCGCCCAGACCAACGCGCAGGGCGCTTACCGCTTTGGCGAATCGTTGAACCTGTTGCCCGGCGTCTATCAGGTGCGCCAAACGCAGCCGAACGGCTATTTCTCCGTCGGGGCTACGCCCGGCACGGTCAGTGGCTCGCCCTCGGGCGCCACGGTGGCCGGCAACCGAGATATTCTCACGGAAATCAACATTCCGCTGGGCGACATGCACGCGGTCGATTATGACTTTGCCGAAGCCCAACCGGCCCGCATCAGCGGTTACGTCTACCACGACCGCGACAACGACGGGCTGCGCGAATCAGGTGAAGAAGGCATTGCTGGCGTTCAGATCCAAGTAATCGCCGTCAACACCATCGTCCCCCAAGCGACGATCACCGTCCAAACCGATGCGAATGGGTTTTACCAAACGTCCGGCCTGGCGCCCGGAACCTATCGCGTGGTGGAAGTTGCCCAGCCCACGGGCTATCTCGATGGTCGGGACGCGGCGGGGCGGGTTGGCGGACAGGTGCGCGGCGTCGCAGTAAACCCTGGCGACGCGATCAACAGCATCGTTCTCGGAGGCAATGAAAGCGGCGTCGAGTACAACTTCGGCGAACTTCGCCCCGCCGAGATTCACGGCCGCGTTCACTTAACAAACCCCGACGGCGACTGCGTGACCGAAGGACCGGGTTATCGTCCTTTGGCCGGCGTGACCGTGAAGCTTTACGACCAAGCCGGCGCCGTGGTTGGGCAGACCACGACGAACGCGCAGGGCGAGTACTCCTTCCGTGGTTTGCGCCCAGGCGTTTACCGTGTGGTTGAATCCACGCCGGCAGGTTTAATCGACGGCGATGACCATGTGGGCCAGGTGGGTGGCGTTACGCGCGGGACGCTCGTCGGCAATGACGAGATCGGCAACATCGCTCTCGCGTCGGGTAACATCGGTCAAGACTACGATTTCTGTGAGCACGAACCAGCGTCGATCTCCGGCTACGTTTACCACGATGAAAACCAGAACGGCACGCGTCAGACCAGCGAAGA
>JAANMU010001036.1_pt1 | contig 28083 bp, 29 predicted proteins | sample 7279701 | NCBI WGS metagenome assembly JAANMU01 (sample SAMN14094539, study PRJNA606508) | bioreactor metagenome | isolation source: A lab-scale SPAN reactor treating ammonium-rich wastewater day 57 | place: Ireland: Galway | collected 2017-03-13 | reverse complement strand
GTTTTTAAGTTTGGATCAAGTTTGGTAAAACCTTTTAATCAAATAGGATGGTAGATAACGTATGAAACATAAGAAACAAATTCCCGCGAAACCTTCGTCGGTTTCGCCATGGATGTTTTTGACTGTGATTATTGTAATCGGTTTTTTAGCTATCGCGGCGGGAAATGCGTTTTTGCTTCAGTCTGCGGGACCGTCCGATACCGGTAATAATGATCCCCAAAATGTTGTTCAGCCGTCAGGTGCCGGATTACAGCAGGTATCGGTCCGTGCTCTTTCCAATGGAACGTATGACAAACCGCAGATTACAGTAAAGGCGGGTGTTCCGGTTCAATTTAATTTCTCGGCTGAAGCCAATGCCGGTTGTGGTCGTCAACTCGTGATTCCTGAATACGGGGTCAACATGGTTTCGAAAAACGGTGAAACCCAGTCGGCCACATTCACGCCTAAAGCACCCGGAACCATTTCATTCCATTGCGGCATGAACATGTGGCGCGGTCAAATAACCGTGTTGTAAGTATGGTGCTTATTCATCGCGATTGGAAGATCATTTGCGAGGGATTGAAACCATTGCAACAAAAATTTCTTTTCTTTTTTCTTTTTGTGATTCTTTTTGGCATTTACGCTGTTTTTACAGACATTGTGGTTGTTTTTCCCGGTCCGATAGGTCTTAATCCCGATCTAAATTGGATAAATGTGGCGTTGATTTTTTTCATTACGTTGACTGCTAGTCTGTCGCTCGTTATTACTTTTTTTTACCCTGGAATCACAATCACTCAAACACCCAAAAAGGGATTATTCGGTGGCATTCTTGGAATTTTTGCTACGGCGTGCCCGATTTGCCAACCCATTTGGCTCGTCTGGCTCGGACTTGGTTCGGCAAGCGTTGTACTCATTGACTACTCCACTCCCATTGCGCTGGTGAGTCTTGCGTTAGTTCTCTATTCGCTTGATCGTGCGTGCCTGGCCGTGGACCAAAAAACGTGTTTGGTTTAATGTTTGTTGAAACTGGGTTGGTTGGTGGTTTGCCATTGTTTTTCTTTTTCTTTTTGTATGTGTTCGTCAATTCCTTTTTTGATTTCTAAAATCGGGCCGATTTCTTGAATGGGCACATTGGTTTTTGCATCGAATAATCGCGTTTGGCCACCGTTGATTTGGATAAGATATTTTTCACCTGATTGACTGCTTGCGTTTCGGATCAGTTTTTTGAGGTTGTTTTTAGCTTGTTGAAGTTGGTCTTTGAGTTCATTTTTTCGCTGCGTGGCAAGTTCCTCGAATTTTTCGATGGCGCCGTGAGCCGAAAAGTAGCGCGGTTTGGTGTTAGTGTGGGAAATGAGACTTTTTTGATTGAGTGCGTGTAGTGTCCGATAGACTGTCGGATGATCGAGATTCAATGCTTTTTGGATTTGTTGAACTGATTGATTCGGCCTGTTGACTAAGAGCCAATAGATACGGGCGTGGTTTTTTCCAAACTCACCGATAATGAAAGAGAAGGCATACTGCAAGGCGGTTTCGTCGGTGTCCATCCTTACGTATGGATGCCGGTTTCGGAGAATATAAATAGATTACTGTTTATCGGCGATTGCCGAATCACGGTTTACTTTTCTTTGCCTAGTGCCATTTGGACGTCGGTGGTGCTCACAGTTTTTCGTTTAGCATGCAAGGTTTGCCTATGGGCTTCATAGATTAGTTTTCCAGCGTATTGTTCCATTAAATCTGCCATGAGATAGGTGACCTGGTTGGAGATTCGATATGGCCCGGCTTTCTTAATGATGCGCTCGACGCTGGCAATGGATAATTCACTCATTTGGTTTCCTCTTTGATTTTTGCAATCCATTCAATTATTTGGGTTCGGGTGAGTGTTTTGCCGAATTTTTCGTATTGGTATTTGGTTTCGTTTTTCGTGACAACAAACCACCAATTTTTGGTGTATTTTTGTTCCAAGTCGACGCTTTTGAAGAGTAATTTGTTTGGATCTTTTTCAACATCGTGCGGCGATTCAATTTCAAGCGCGAATTTGTGTTTGTCGTGCATGAATTCAATGTCTGCTTCGACAGTGTTGCTCGTTTTCACATTGTTGAAGTGTTTGCGAAGTTCGTTGGCTATTCTTTCCACTAGGAAATAGTGGCTTACGCTTTGGTTGGAGGGTGGCGCGCGCACGTAGTAGGCGTGGGTGATGCCGTCGAGGTCTGCGAGCTTGGCTTTTCGGTATCCGTTGATTTTGAGGTGCCTGGTTTCGACAGCCGCCAAGCCGGTTTTTGCGTAATATGCTTGGTCGAGCGCATAGACGTTAATGGGAGCTTCTTTTGGCGATTGGACAGCCTGTTCGTCGATGCTTTTTTGGTCCAGGGCTTGTTGGCGCAATTCGTCCGGGTTGGTCGTAATGGTTTTGTGTTCTTGTTCGCTTGCCACAACGGTCAGTGGGATGCGGTCGTTCATGGCGAAGAGCAGTCCTTCGCCTTTTTGGGCTGTCAAAACGAAGTTTTGTTCTTCTTGGTTGAGGTTGAATCGTTCGGCGAGTTCTTTCATGACTACGGGTTCTTGCCGCAAAAGCAATTTCCACGCTGTATTTGCCAGTATTGTCCGGCCTGCTTTGGTGAAGAGCAAGTCGTTGGCTTCTTGGGTGATGATGCACATTCCAAGGCCGAATTTGCGGGCGGTTTTGATGATTTCGAATAAGTAGCTGGCTTGGTCGCCGTGCCGGAGCAAGGACCAGGCTTCGTCGATGACTAATAGTTTGCGTTCGCGGGTTTCCTGCATTTTTTTGTGGACAAAATCGAGTATCAAATACATCATTACGGGTTTGACTTGGTTGGGCATGTCGACTATATTGAAGGAGATGAGGTCATTTTGGAGGTCGAAGTTGGTTTGCTTGTTCAAAAATGAAAAAGAGCCTCGTGCGTAGATTCGAATGCGATTTTCGAGAGCTTCGTAAGTCATTTTTTCGATGGTGCTGGCGCTTTTTTTTTCTAATTGGAGTTGCTGGTAAAGGTCGTCCATGAGGGGTGGCGTTTTGGTCCAGGTTTCGGGTTCGTATGCAAGGATTCCTTTGTTTTGGTAGGCTTGGCTGATGCATTTGTCGAGAATGTTCTTTTGGACTTCGGATAGTTCGCCGCACATGATTCGGAATAGGTCCATGAGGGCCAGCATTTTTTCGCCATAGTCCCGGCCCATGAGATCGAAAGGGTTGATGATGGTCGTGGACTGGCGGGAGATTTCAATGACTTGGCCGTGGTATGTCTTGACGAGTTCCATGTATTCGCCTTGGGGGTCGATTATCATGGTTTTGACTGAATTGAGCAGGTTTCGTAGGATGTAGAGTTTGACGAAAAAGGATTTGCCGGAACCGGACGAGCCGATGACGAGGCCGTTGTAGTTCGTGAATTGGTAGGGGTCGAGGATGATGGGGGTGTGGTTTTCATTGTTGAGGCCGAACATGATACCGTTTTCCTGAATGTTCAGAAAACTTGTGGTAAATGGAAAGCAGGCCGCCAGCGCGTTAGAGGTAATGTTTCGGTTGAGGTTTAATTCGTCTTTTCCGATAGGCAAGACGCTTTGGAGCGCGGGAAGCATTTGAAAGTGCGGGGTCTTTGGAATAATCATCATGGAGTTTAATTCGGATTCGATTTTTTTGGAGAGCAAGTCGAGTTTTTTCTTGGATCGGGCCCGCGCATTGACATAAAGCGCAAAGTCGAATAGTCGTTCTTCGCCAAGCTGAAGGCGTTCAAGCGTTTTGAGCGTGTCATTGTGTTGGACATGCAGGCTGGGGTTTACAATGCCTTTGAGGTCGGCCGCCAGGATGTCGCTTTTTTGTTTCACCAGCTCGTGGTTCAATTTTGTTAGAACGTTTTGGATGGGCGAGGGCTTTATGTGCATGGAAATGTCGTAGTTTCCGTCGCTTGCCACCAAATTGTTGAGCCATCCTTCTTTGATTTGGCGGGGATAGCCGATGGCGGCGATGACGCGATTGTGCGTCGTGTTCAATTGAATCGAGTCGGGGTTGTTTTTGACAAGGCTGGGCTTGAGCAGGTCAGTTAGCGTAGTCATGGGTGTCCATCCGTAGGCTTCCGAACATGGTTTTGTGTGCGTTTGCGGTGAGCCGGTTATGTTCGCGTAGTTCGTCGCGGATTTCAGCCAAGATTTTGGTTAAAGGGTTGGCCAATTGCGGTGAGCCATTTTTGGGGTGTTTTTTCATTGGTTTCACTTCCTTTTGCGAGCGTGACGGGGTCGGCGAGGTATTCGTTTTGGGCTTCAATGAAGCCTTCGAAGAAGGTTGAGGTCAATGTCACGAGTTCGTTGGTTTCGAGCCGGCGCGTGACGAGGTTGCATCGTTTGAGTTTGTCTTGACAGACTTTGACGCGCACGTCGAGCTGGGCCAGTTGAATCTTAGAATCGTTTTTGGCTGGCATCATGAGCAAATTTGGGGTCGTGTTTTGTCCGGGAGCAGGGATAACTGCGTAGAATAAGCGGTTTTTGACGTGTTTTTTCCCGAGATAGTCCTGAATGAAGTTCTTGAAGGACTCAAATTGGGTTATCAGGTGTTTTTTGCGTGTTTTTTCCACGTTTTTTTGCAGAGCCGCCAGGTATTCGGATAGCGAAAGGTCGATCGTTCGCATGACGATTTGGACTTGGAAGTCAAGCGAGTTGAGGAATTCGCGGTAGGCGGCGATGATGGCTCGCTGTTCTTGCGGCGAGAGCATGTTGAAGTGTAGTGGCGTGATTTGGACGATTGCCTTGGCGGATTTGTCGGTCAGAAAGACCGTGTGGTCATTGATTTCCTTGATTTTTATGAATTCGGCGAGCTTGGGGTCCAGATATCCGGTGTTTCGGATACCGCGATAGTATTTCCAGATTATTTTGATGTGATTGAGTAGTCCAAGGAACGCGAATGCAAGGCCCAAGAGCATGAGGCCAATGCACATAATGGCTTTGATTGTAAAATCGAGGTTTGTTTTCAGAAAAATTATGGCGGCCAGTACGCCGAACAAGCCAATCCAAAAGAATTGGGGCATGGTCAAGCCAAAAACGATTTTTTCCTCGTATTTGAGGTTTTGAGGGATTTCATACGCCGTAAAAATCACCTTTAAATAGTTCAAACGAATCTTTTAGTTTTAGTGAAACTAAATGCCTGCAAGAAAATTTATTCGAAGGGGACCTGAGCGAAGAAAAGGATTGGAGACAATTTTCCCCGAACGGAATACTTTTGTTCCACATGAAAGCCACATCGAACGATTTGCCCCTCCGCCCGCGGGAATAAACCGCCCCTTTGGAACCCCTGTGCGCTATGATTAGAAAACAAAAGAGAGGGTCGACAACAGAAAAAAAGAGCGTCGAAAAAATTGGATTCCTAAAAAATAATACTTCTTTTTTATCTAACATTTTTCCACCTTGTTAGTTCACTGCAAAGTCTTCGAGTTTTGTTTGCGGGCTTGATTGGAGTAGTGGGGCGATTTGTTTGACGGTGATGGCGGTTAGGGTGTGTGCGCCTGTGTCGGCAACAGCTTTCAAGAAAGCGAAGTGAATGAGTACCACGTTGAGGATGAAGATTAGCAGGAATCCCATGGTAGGGGCGAGCAGTTGCATTTGTTGGTTGTTGGCGTATCCTTCGAGTAGCAGGCTGGAGGCGACGAGGGCCAGCACGTCGACGAATTGTAGGAATACTACCACGCCGATCGTGTTGAGGATTATTTTGCCGTAGGCTTGGGTTGGGGGCAAGAAGTAGAGGAATAGGCCGATGGGGAATGCCATGATGCCGGTTAGGACCATGAGGTAGCGGACAAAGAGGGTGATAAGAGCCAGGACAACGGCGATGGCGAAGAAGACCAGTAGGATGAGGTTGAGTCCTGAAAGGTTTTGAACTTGGAACATGCTTTCGTACGAATTGTTCCAAAGGTAGAGGGCCGTGCCAGAGCCCACGTCCAGCAATAGTGTGTAAAGTAATAGAGAGGCGTTGACGAGTATGACTATGAAAATGGCTTTTTTGGCCCATTCTTTGGCCTCGGTTCGTTGGACTTCGTCGTAAGAGCCTACCACGAACTTGAATCCTACTGCAAGGAAAATCAGCAGGTAAAAAGCCGAGATCAGCGTGACGACCGCCTGCCAATGGGCTTGGTAATGCAACGTATCGGGGTTGCTGGTAATGAAGTTCTTGGCAAGGTCAAGAAGTGGTGTCACGAAATCGACGACGATTTGCTTTATACTGTCCAAAAGCGAGTGGGCAATGTCTCCGGGAAGGTTGGTTACGCTGTCCCACAAGCCCGCGTGCACATTTACTGCCAGTAAGAGCAAAACCAAAATGAACAGGTGGTGGCGGTTCATTACAATGCCCCCACTTTTCGCTTGACGCCCAGATAGAGCATGTAGTACGTGCCGAAAATGGCGACGAGTTGGTACAGTGTTATCCAGTTTTGCGAGTTGCCGGTTGTGATGCGAGTCGTCGTGGTCGTGCTGGCAAACGGTTCTAGTCCCTCAAAATAAGCGTTGATTACGCCGTCGGTTTGTTCCACCTGAAATTCGGCTAGGGTATTGCCTTGACCATTTGTTGAAACTGTTTGACTTGTGTTTTTTGTGGCAAGATGGATTGTTTGATTTGCTAATGGTTGATTTTGGTCATCCAAAAGTCGTGCTTGTAGGTGGATTGTTTCATTGCGGTCGAACTGGTTTTTGTCTGCGGCCAATTCGATGCGCGTATTCGTCAGAATGACGGGACTACAATCCTGTGTCGTTTCTTCGAAATCCGTTAGAATGTGTAGTTGGCAATTATCGGGCGAACTAGTTGCCAATGAAACGGAATTTTGATCGTGATCGAATACGATAAAATTGCTTTTGACTTTGTTTTCAGGAGTTCGGGTTATGAAGAGGGTTCCATACGGTGCGAGCGTTTGGTTGATGTCGTATCGATATTGGCTTTGGCTGAAAGACTTACTTCCTTGCGTGATCTTGATTTCATTTACCGGCTCGACGGGGCCGTCTATTAGCCGTAGTTTTTGTGCCCGCTCGTTGTAATTGATTAACACGGCCAAAGACGGCCATAATACGGCCCCGGACAGTTCATCATGGCTATTTTGGCTGTAATAGTCGTATGTCGTATTGATGAAATCACAGGTATTCCAGCAGTACATGTTGTGTCCGTCATTGAAACAATGCTGGCGAGGTTGGTAGTGGTCAGTTGATAGTCGACCTGTCAGCGACCAGTATGCTTCAAAGTTCAAGTCGCTTTGGTTAGTCAAATCGAGATCGAAGTTAGTTATCGGACTATTTCCAATGGGCATTCCGTTGGCTTTGACAGTCAATACGTCTTGCGTAATTGAGTGTGAATAGTGGGTTTGGCAGTCACCAGGTTGAGTTCCGGTCGGAATTTGGATGTCAAAATGTCGAGCGACTTGAATTTGGCCGTGAGGTTGGAAGAACCATTCTTGCTCGTTCGTATCGAAGACGCTTTTGTTTACTCCGACAATTTTGAGCCAAGCGTTTTTGAGCGTGCCATTTGAATTGGATACTACTCCGTTTGGCGGTCCGCTAAATGCAATTTGATTGTTCCAATTCCGCACAAATTCGTGGTTTGGTAAATTGGTTTGGCTATTGAGGAGATTGAGGTAGAGGTCTTCTTTTTCGGTTTGCGTAATGCTTGTGTCCGAGAGAATGTTTTGACACTCTGCGTTGTCGACGGGTGCCCCTAGGCAGGTTTGGGGAAGGATGCCCGCCATGGCGACGGGCAGAATCAAAATGAAGACCATCCACTTCATGTTTTGTCTCCTTATGCTCCAGGTGCAGTCAAGTATTGGACTAAGAGCGGTGCGACCCAGACGGCGAGCAGGCCGATGACGGCGTAGGTTGCCATGTTCTTGGCTCCTTCACGAGCTTGCATGTTGTCGCCGGCGAACATGAAGCGTGCACCTGCAACTGTAATCGCAATTACTCCCACAATCGCGACGATGGCCTTGATGAGATCATAGACGCGTGTGAGTGGTGCGGTAATTTGGTCGATGGATTGGCCGAGTACCATGGGCGCTACAATAAGTAGGGCCATGAGTGCTAAGCCGGTTTTTGTGTTCATGCGTTTTTCCTCCAGTGATTTTGAACGATAAGCGTTCTGCAACCACCCGCATTTTCGGTGAAATAAAAAGAGGCATGTGTTGTGGTGTCGTCACACAACATCACAAAAACTATTTATCCAACTGGAACGACGTTGGATTGCTAGGGGACAAAACATGACTCCAAAGCAAATTGCTGAAATCCTAGCACAGAAAAAAGACTTGGAATTGCGGGATGAGTTTCCCGTGTTCTGGGAACTTCTCAAAATCAAAACGAGGGAACGGGCATAGGGTGATTGGAATGGAACAAGTTCAACTCAAGCCAATTGTCCCGCCTTGTTTTCTTTGTTATTCAATTAATCGCAGGCGAAAACGAATTGTTTTTCGTTCGACTCAACGTCGATGGGTTTGTTTTCCATGTATCAATGCATTAGGTGGGCCGCATGAAATGGTTCATTTACTTGAAAGAATTCCCCTAAATCAAGAAGTAGTTTTTCCTAAATTGGCTCAAATAGGGGTATGATTCTTGTAGCACGCATATACAGGGTGCAGAGTATTGTATATCTTTAAAGAATCTTTAAACATTGTTAAATATTGTTTAATTCTACTTATAGTCCTCTAAACTACCTTGGCCTCTATTTTTCCTGAGGGTGTAAAAAGCACCTCTAGTTTTTCCCACTTTTCTTAGTAGTCCTCTCTTTACCATATCATTTAGATCAGAAACTGCACTTGGGTGAGAAACTCGGGCTAATTTTTGATAAGTTATGGAAGTTAATGCTGAATTTTTTTCCAAATATGCCAGTGCTCTTTTTTGGCGTTCTTTAATTTCGCTGAAATCAAGCCATTCTTTATTGTAAATTATAACCCGAAAGAAACTTCCTAATTCTTCAAACCCGGGTTTTGGAAATCCTGCTTGCTTTAAGGTCGAGCGAATCCGTGGGATTCCCGTTGCGAGTCCTTCGATTAAACCAATGTCTCTCAACAATTTGTAAATTAGCGGATTACGTAGGACGGAGAGGCGCCCTAGCTCATCCAGGGTAAGTCCGTTTGGCAAGTTTCCGGGATTGGTGAACTCGATTCGGTCATCGAAGACGTTGATTTGAATCGCGTCGCGACTGAAATAATCTCGGTGACATACGGCGTTCACAAGTGCTTCTCGAATTACGGCCGGCGGATACTCTGCGCCTTCTTCTCGTTCAAGCTTTTCGATTTTGAGTGGCGTCTTGGTATTTTTTTTGATGAAACTTTCTGCTTCTTTAAGCATCTCGGGGATCGTTCCATTAAGGAAAGTGGAATCTAGGATGTCAACTGGGTCAGTTCCCTTAAATCGAACAAGTCTGATTTCGTTTTGGGGTATGAATCGTGCAGGATCACTGGCAAAAAAAAGAACGCCCACATTTTTGATTTCAGTTTCTCCATTTTGTTTGGAAGCGCCCAGATTGTGAAGGTGGTCCTTCCAATCTTTTTCTTTTTCGTCAACTTTTGGAGAGCGCCTCTGAATGAACGCTTTGACTTTTTCAGAGTCCAAGTCTTTTAGTTTGGCTTCGCTAACACGTTCATCGAAGAATAGGATTTGTCGTTTTACTAAATAGTCTTGGAGAGTGCGCCCTTCGAGTTTGGTGTTTTGGCTGCCCGCACGATAGTATACGATGCCTCCAAAAGTACAAAATGCGCCGTTGCCGATTGGGTATATTTCGACGCTCACGATATTTTTGTTGTCTTTTTTGTCAATGGTGATTTTGTGTAGTGGATTAGGTTGAATCTGCTGTATCGCACCTTCGCATCGTTGTTGAATGGATTCAATTTGGTCGTCCGGTACTCCGACAGTCTTTCCGTCGTTGGCCACGCCGATAAGGATTTTTCCCCCAAACGCATTGGCAAAGGCACAGCCGGTTTTGCTGATTTCTTTGAAGTTTTCGACCTGGCGTTTGAACTCTAATCCTTGGCTTTCGAATTCCATTTTTTCACCATTTAATGATAATTAATAATAGTTAAAGATATTTAAAGATAATGCCGGGGAGGTCATGGTCCCGCCCCCATCTTTTGGCTAATCTGCGCCAGCGCCGTTTGCATCATTTTCATTTGTTCTTTGAGGGTGCTGATTTCGGCGTCTTTTTGTTCGTGGCTTGCGATGAGTTTGTTCGCATCAGTTTCGATGCGACAGTTGGAACAAATCGTTTGGCCAATAGCCAGCCCCATATGGCATTGGTAGCAGGTTTTTGGTTGCATAGGACTCTCAGTCGCAGTAGGGTTTGTGAGACCAATGGCATCGCGGTAAGCGTCGTTGGCATCTTCGCTGACAATGCCAGCGTAGATTTTGAACATGCCGGTGTTTTCGTTGCCCCAGATGCGTTTGCCGGCTAAAGCATTGCTTTTGAGGTTTTTGAGGGCCCAGGTGGCAGCCGAGCGTCTGAATTTGGTGAAGTATATGCGCTGGCCGACGTAGTGGGAATAGTAGATGCCGTGGCTGGATTTAGTTTTTTTCCATTTGCCGAGTCCCGCTTTGACGGCTAATCGTTTGAGGATCAGGTTGAGGACCTGGTTTGACATGGGTTGGGGTTCGCCGTGGGTCGTGCAAAAGAGAAAGTCGTCGGAGTCTTTCAATGGGCTTTGGTCGTACCATGCGCGCACGTAGTGGGCTAAATCGGGTCGAAGTAAGACGTTTTCGCGGGGGTAGGTCTTGCTTTCGTAGAAGGACACGGCGGCTGTTCCATCGGGTTGGAATTTGAGGTCCTTTCGGCGCAATCCGAGTAATTCACCGGATCGTGATCCGCAGCCAAACCCGATGCAAAGAATCGCCTTGTGTTGTTCGTTTCCGGCCGCCAAGAGTTTCATGAATGTTTGTTCGGTAATCAGGAACTCTTCGATTTTGGCTTTGCGCTTGGGGTCGGAATAAGGGTCTTGAACGCTGAACTCGTCCCTGCACTTGCTTCGGACAACTTCGTAATCGTCCGGGTTCACCCATTTGACCCAGATTTTGATGTTCTTGACCATTTCTTTCCAGGTGTGCATGGCGTAGGGCTTGTGGGTGTTCTCGTAGCGCTGAATCGCTTTGATGAGTTCTTTGACCTCGGTTTCTCGAAACGGTTTGAGGGGTTTGTTCAGTAATTTGGTGAACAAATGGTATTGGCTGGCAAGCCGAGACTTGCGTCCAAGGCTCAACATTTTCTTCTTGTGGCGATAATTTTCCAAGAAGTCTAAAATCAGTTCCCGTTGGCCCTTTGGGAGCCCGGAAATCTTCGTCAATTCTGACTGCATTCGTGCCCTCAAATTATGAGGGTCAAACACTTGATCCATACTTAAGCCCCCATCCTCGCGATTTAAAAGAAACGAGGACGGGGCTACGTACTTTCGCTTTTTAGCCCCGAGGAGATTCGAACTCCTGTCACCTGGTCACCACCCTAAGCTGCCGTTTTTCTTTTCTTTGGGGCAACCGGTTGCCTTTTTTCTTTTGGGCAACCTGCACTTTTCTTTTTTCGCGAAAAAAGAAAAGGGCGGGGCCAAAGCCAGGTATCCTTGGCCACTAGACGACGGGGCTATTTTTGTATAATCCGCTTGGAAAAGTTGGGTCAATAAAGGCTTTAAAAGTCGCGTGTCGGGTTTTTGAAAAGGTTCGGGAACCCGTTTTTTGTTCGGGTTCCTGAAAGGGAAAAAGAGTCGCCAAATGGCGGCCGTGCTTTTTTTTTTACATGTGACAACCGGTCGTTTTTTGGCGGCTTTTTTTCCCAAGGTTTCTCAGTACATGGTCTCACCTTTTTGGCAGGGGTGAGTCCTTTTCGCAGGTTTTTTATAAGCCGGTTTTGGTGCACGGGCCTGCCAGTGTTGTTGGACGATTGTACCATTACCAGTTGACGGGGCGTTTGCGGTCGTGAAAAAAGCACAGTCGCAGGAGGTGGAGGTTGCGGGCGATGTCGGTGGGCGGGTCGGAGAGCGTGATTTTGTGGGTTTTTGCGGTGCGGTGAAATTTTTGGAGCAGGGTCATCAGGGCAATAATTTTTTTTTCGTGGTGTATGAATGTTTGCATCACGCGTTGGTGGTCGATGGTTCCGGTTTTTTGGATTCCGTTGACGCTTTCGTGCAAGTGTCCGCTCCAGCTGTTTTCATGGGTGGTTTCGTATTCGAGTTCTCGGTCGATGCGCAGATTGCATTTTTGGAGTTCGAGGATCAGTCGGGCGTAGGCGGCCTGTGTTTTTAGGCGGGTTTTGTAATAGGCGGTGGAAAATTGCCGGGGTTGGGTCCGGACCATTTTTCGTAGGGCAAGAGCGGTTCGAATTTCAGCGATTTTTTGTTTTGGGCGGGGCATAATGTTTTTTTTTTTAGCAGTAGAAGCGGATGTCGCGCACGAGGCGGCAGTCGGGGTAGGTGTCTCCAAGAAAGTCGCCGCCGGCGGGGTCGACGATGAGCCAGTATTGTTCGTCTTTGTCGCGGAAGAACTGGATGCTGGTCGCGCGAATGGGGTATCCGGCGTCTTTGTACCATTTCACGATTTCGTCGGTGACGCCCTGCAATTGGGTGACGTCGCCTACGGGGACCATGGCGAAGGCGTGGTGGCATTCGGGGACGGCGACGACGCGTGATGTGCCGCCAAGGCTTCGGATCATGCTGGCCGCGAGGATGGCTTGGTCTTCGCAGTCGCCTTTTTGTTCGGTAAGCGTGGCGAGGGCGGGTGCGTAGTCGTCGAATCCGTCGGGGTCGGAGGCGTAGCGGATGCGGTCTTTGAACCATTCGTAGAGGCCGATGTAGTCGCGGGTGTGCAGGGTGTTGCCGGGGGTTTTTTTCATGGCGAGCATGGCTTGGTATTGGATGTGCAGGCTGTCGGGTTCGATGTTCGGGCACATTTGTTCGTAGCTTTGGTTGGTTCCGTGTGCGATGAAGAATTGGCCGGCCGCGTATATGGATACGAAGGTAAATGCAAAGACCATGAGGCCGAGTGCGATCCAGCCGACGGGGAGGTTCATGCTCTATTTGGGTGCATGGGTGGATTAAATACCTGTTGATTCCAATTGGGATCCTATGTCTGACATGCGTAACGAGAATTGCGCGCTTTGCAATACGCCCGGCGTCGAGAAAAAGTGGGCGGGCCGTTATTGGCACAAGAAGTGCCTGCGCCGCTCGAAAAAGGTTGCCAAGGGCATGGTCTAGCGGTTTTTTTTTTTCTTGTCCGTTTTTGGCCTTTGCGTCCTCACGGACGGGAGCAACAACATGAAGTCCGCGACTTCACGTGCCACGCAAAGCTCGGCTTTGCATGGAAACCCGGGAAAACCGGTCCTGCGTTTTTTGTTTAATCTCAGCTTACGTACGTCAAATGTCCTTTGTCGAATCCGCTGAGGATGAAGATTTTGGGTTCGCCTTTGGGGGCGTAGCCGATGTTTGGGTAGTAGAACAAGGGCAAAAAGGGTTGGATGTCGCGGGCCATTTGGCTGGTCGGGTGGTCGGTTCCGAAGAGTTTTTGGCTTACTTCGCGCGTGAGGTGCCGTGTTTGTTTTTCGTCGTGCCAGCCAAGCGAATGAATGTATTCGTGCAGGAGAACGTGGAACACGTAGGGTTTCAGAAGGCGCGGGTCTTTTTTTCGTAGGACTTCGATCGGGAATGCGTTCATGACGATCATGTTCGAATCGAGCGTGAAATAGCCGCCGAGGTACTGGCCGGGTCCCCCGCCAAAGTTTCCGATGCCGAGCATGAGTCCCGCCCGGCTTTTTGAAAGCGTCTTTTCTACGCCGTCCTTGACCAGTTCAAAAATATCGGCATAGTCCGCGCTGGTTTCGAGTTCGCCCGCAAAATCCCGTTCCATGTATCGGACATACGATGTATGTGTTTTTAAGGTTTGGCGCGCGCGGAGGCGATTACGCGCTTTTTGCCGATGGCGCGTTCAAGCGTTTGGAGGGCTTCGTCGTTTCGCCTGTGCCCGTGCTGTGTTCCGACAAGATCCGACAGCACGATGGGTTCAAACCCAAGGTCAAACGCCTCGAGGCATCCCATAAGTACGCACACGTCGGTGTAGGTGCCGCAGAAGAAGATGCGCCGTATCTTTCGCGTCGAAAGCCAATCGCGTACGGCCGGATTGAATAGCGAATAGGTGGAATGGAGAAAGACTGTTTGTGCAAAGGGTTCCACTTCGTCGACAAGTTTGGTTTCCGATTCTTTTTTCATGCGTTGCCAATCAAGCAGAAGCGAAAAACCGGTGCCTTTTTTGTTCACAAATCGGAAGAAGGCATTGTGGAGAAAAGGGCGGGAGGTCAAAAAAGTGGCGATTCGTCTTGGAAGGCGTTTGGTCGGTGTCGACATGAACCCGTTTTGCAGGTCGACGACGAAAAGCGCGTCATTTTTTTTGAATTCGGCCATAGGCGTCCTCCAAGCGGACAATGTCGCTCTCGTCAAACTCACCAAACGAGATTTCGAGGATTTTGGCGGTTCTGTTTTTGGCCGACAGGCGGTGGATCGCCCCGCGCGGTATCTTCGCGGATTGGCCGGCGTTCAGTTGTTTTGTCTTCTTGCCGATTTGTACGCCGGCGGGGCCTTCGAGGACAAACCAGAACTCGTGGCGCTTGCGGTGGCGTTGGAGGGAGAGGATCGCGTGCGGTTTGACGGTCAATATCTTGACCGTGGTGCGCGTGTTCAAACAAAACTGTTCGAAGTTTCCCCACGGTTTTTGTACGACAAATCGTTTTTGGTCGGTTTTCATGGCGACGCCGTTTTTTTTTTGGTTCGTATTTTCTTTCAACGATTTTTTTCTCAAGGGCTTGTTTTTTCGCTTGCAATGATTTCGTTTAGCATGGTCTGTTGGTTGAGCGAGAGCGCGGGCCAGTTGCCGGGCGTGAAAACCCCGATTTTTTTGGCGTCCGAAGAGGCGTTGGGAGTGCCGCGTGCGCGGCCGATGAACACGGTTTCGACGGTGTGCACTTTTTGGTCGCCTTTGGTAAACGAGTAGGAGTGGAACTGTCGCTCGATTTCGAGTTCGAGGCCGGTTTCTTCGCGGACTTCGCGCAGGACGGCTTCTTCGAGGGTTTCGTTGTATTCGACAAATCCGCCGGGCATGGCCCATCCGAGCGGAGGGATCGCGCGGTCGACGAGCACGATGCCGTCGACGCGCCCGTTGTCGTCGACGTGTTTGATGTATGCCATGACGGTGGGGAACGGGTACTTGGATTGGAGGATGCGGTTGAGGATCCAGAACAGCGGCTCGAACAGCGTGCCCATGCGGCGTTTTTGGGAGCCAATGTTTTTATTTGTCGATGGGGTGGTTGGTATTGATGGCACGTCGGGGGCGGGTTTCAAAGTGGGCGCTGGTTCGGCGGGGTCGCGTGCGCTCGCTTCCGGTTCGGATTCCGCCGGTTCCGGCCAAGGAGTGGCTTCGTGCGGGTCCGCTGACGCGGATTACTCCGGAAATTCAGGCGTTGGCGTTGTCGTTTAAGGGTTCGCCGGTTTCGATTGTGCGGCAGGCCATGGAGTTTGTGCGTGGTTTTGAAAAAATTCCTTTGGATGAGGCGGGGGTGCGGTCGTATTATGCCAAGCGGACTGCGGACGATATTGTTCATTCGCGGAAAGTGGTGGTGGCCGACGCCGCTTTGAAGAAGTCGTTTGATGTGCAGGGGTGCGTGGATTATTGTACGGCGCTGGTGGCGTTGTTGCGTGCGCGGCAGATTCCGTCGGTTTTTGTGCGACGCGGCAATCATTCGGTTGTTCATTTTTTTTGCAAGGGCCTGTGGTACAAGGCGGATCCGCTTTTCGATGCGCTTGGCCCGTTGACGGTGAATGAATTGGCCGCGCTTCGGCGTCAGCGTGCGCGGTCTTTGGAGAATCGCAACATGGGTGAGGGGTTGGATTCTTTTGAAGTGGGGGTCCGTTCGTTGGACGATTTTTTCCGGTTTGGTGTCCGAAGGCCCTGAATTTTTTTTTTCGGTGGGAGAACGCGGTTTTTGTTTCGGATTTTGTTGGTGCGTGCTAGTGTTTTGAGCGTTGGTGTCGGAGTTGTTCGCTGATTTGTTTGCTGGCTTCGACGTCGGGTTGGTCGAAGGGGTTGATGCCGATGAGCCATCCCGTGTATACGACGAGCCATTCGAGGAAGCCGTATAGTTCGCCGGCGCTTTCGGCTCCGGCGTCGGAGACGCGGATGTGGACCACGGGTTTTTCTTTGGCGATGGCGTTTTGGAAGGTGCCGAGGAATTCGTAGTTCATGGAGTCGGCGAGGGTGTATCCTTGGAGGAGGCCGACGGTCGAGTCGCGCAAGGGGATGTTGGCGATGGCTTTTTGGACTTTGAGTTTTTGGTTGGGTGCGTCGAAGGATTGTTCGGTGACAAAGAGGCCGATCATGTTGGAGGGTCCTCCGAAAAAGCGCTGGTTGGTGTGGTGTTGGCTTTGGGGGGCTTCGGCGGTCACGAACGTAATGCCGTGGGTTTGCTTGGCGAGCGATTCGTGCACGAGTTGGGTTGCGACTTCGGCAAAGGCGCTCAGGCGGGGCGAGTAGACGGGCGCGAACCATTCGTCGAAACCGTTTTGGTACAGGCTGTAGAGGTGGGCCGCGGTTTGCAATGCCGGATTTTTTTCGTAGGGCGTTTGGAGTCCGAAGCGCTTGTTTGATTTTTGGATGCCGGAAAGGATTTTTTTGGCGTCGGTGCCCGACAGCAGGAGGGGCACGAGTGCGCATTCGGTTCCGCCCGAGTAGCGGCCGCCGACGGGCGGGTGGGGGATCAGTCCGAAGCCCATTTTTTGTTGGATTTGGTGGAGTGTTTTTTTGTTGGGTTCGGTCACGCACAAGACGGGGTATTTTTGAAACGAGAGCAGGTCTTCGAGCACGTCCACGGTTTCGCCGCTTTTGCTGATGGCCAGCACGAGCGTGTTTTTGGGATTTGTTGTTTTTTGGATTTCGCGGATGCGGTCGGGCGCGGTTGTTTTTAGGACGTGCACGGTTTTGGTTTTGGCGTTTTGTTGCGAGCGGTAAAATGCTTCGAACGGGGCGGTGGAACCTCCGCGGCCGATGAGGATGAATTGTTTGAATTTTTTGTAGGGTGCAAGTTGTTTGGACAGTTTGGCGAGATTGGGCGCGTATGCGGCAAATGCGGGCAACGGGTTTTTGGCGAACGTGCGGCAACGCTCGATGACATCGGGCGTGAGTGTGGCCCGCGAGTATCGTGGATCGATGTGGATCATGTGCAACCGGTGGAATGAACGCCCAAAATCCATTAAAAGGCGTTCGGGGAGGTTTTTTGCGGCGCTCTTATTTGTTCGCGGCGTTTGCGAGTTCTTCGGCGAGCAGTCTATTGATCGTTGCGCCGGGAACCGTTTTGCCGAGTTGTTTCATGGCGTCGCCCATGAGGGCGCCGGTAGCGCCCGTTCCCTTGGTTTTCACAAGGTCGTGGTTTTTGTCGATGAGCGCACGGATGCTTTGGCGCACGGCATTTTCGTCGAGGGCTTGGAGTTTGAAGGAGGCGGCCACGTCGGCGATGCTGCGGCCGGTCTGGTGGGCGGAGGCGATGATTTGGCTGAACGCTTTTTTGTCAATGTGGCGGTCGCGTTCGAGTCGCAGGAGTGTTTGCAGGTCGGTGTGGGGGGGCGCGGGCGTTCCGGTGCGTTCGAGGGCCGGCAGGGTTTCAAGGAGTAGGACGGCGGCCGTGGTCGCGTTTATGTTTTCGGCGATGAGGGATTCGAAGAACTCGGCGAAATTGTCGAGTTTCATCTTGTCCACCAGTTGTTTCGAGAGTCCGTGTTGGGTGTATGCGATTTCGCGTTCTTCCACGGTTTTTGGCAGGCGCGTCTTGAGTTCTGCAAGGCGGCCGGAATCGATGATGATGAGCGGTTCGTCGGTTTCGGGGTACATGCGTGCGCTGCCCGCGATCGGGCGCAGGTATTCGCTGGAGCCGGTTTCGATCGCGTTGCGGGTTTCGGGGGGCACGCCTTCGAGCGCGCGTTGGAGGCGCGTCTGCACGGCGAGCAGTCCGCGTTGGGCGTCCGCGAAGTTTCCCGCCGCAAGAATGAACGCGTCGTCGTGTTGAAGCCCGAGTTTTTGCGCAAGCGCTTTTTGTTCGGCGGGGTGCACGGGGTATTTTTCAAGGTCCTCGTCCGAGTGGATGATTCCGCCAAGTTTGCCGATGACGCGCGCGTGGTCGGCGAGTTCGCTTCCAAATCGTCGGTCGGGTTGCAGGGGCGTTTTGAGGATGCCTTTGAGTTTGGGTGCGCGCATGGCAAGCACCGTTTTTCCGGAGAGGATTTTTCCCGTGTTTTTTGCGAATTCCGCGCTCACGTCTTCGATGGGCGTCGCGAAGTCTTTGGGCACCAGTCCTTTTTTTTGGAGGGCTTCGCGGATTTTGAGGAGGCCTTGCTGGCGCGCGACTTCGTTGGTTGCGAATTCGGCGATCCGGTTGAGTTCCTGCACGCCTTTGAGTTCGATGCGCGTGCCGCCTTGAATCGAGACATTGAGGTCTTGGCGGATGGTGCCAAGGCCGCGTTTGACCGCGCAGGTGCGCCGCAGGAGTTCGCCGAGGGCGCGCGCGCCGGCCTCGAGTTGGGCCGGGTTTTCAAAATCGGGTTCGGTCGCGATTTCGATGAGGGGGATGCCAAGCCGGTCGAGACGGTATGCGATTTCGCCCCCTTTTTTTTCGATGGCGCGTGCGGCGTCTTCTTCGAGCACGACGGTTTGCACGCCGATTTTTTTTTGGTTGACTTGAAAGTGTCCTCCGGTTGCAAGCAGGAGGGTGCGTTGGAACGAACTGGGGTTCGATCCGTCAATGACGAGTTTGCGCATGACGGCGGCCGCGTTGGTGATGTTTGATTCGAGCAAGAGGCACACGGTCAGCGCGGTGGACAGCGCGTTTTTCTCGATCGCGTGCGGGGGTTCGTCGTCGAGTTCGACGAGGCAGGTCGTGTCGCGGTATCCGTGGTAAACATACACGAGTTTTTTTCCGAAGGCTTCGCGGGCGGCGGCGTCGATGATTCCGCTTTCGCCGGCGCTTGGGCGCAGGCGTCGTCGGATCGTGAAGTGGGCCGTGTCTTCGCGCAGGATTCCTGGGCAACGGCAGAAGAGTTTGCCCGTGTCGAGTTGTTGGTGCACTTCGAGTCCGGCCCGAAAACCGGTGGGCGAGGATTGGTCCATAGGACTTTGCGGGGGTGTGGTCCATAAAAAGCCTTCGGGTTTTTTCGGCGCAAACCAAATGATTATTAGATGAGCCTGCGAAGCATAGGGTATGCCATCTCGTTCGCATGCGCGGTCGGTTTCTCCGTCGGCGCGAAAGCCCGCGGCTCGTTCGCATAAGGCGCCGGTTCGCGGTCGGGCGGTGTCGCGCGCGCTTCGTTCGCCTTTGATTTCAAGGCCCGTGTTCGGGTTGTTGCCGTCCACGCGCGAATTGTTCGCGCGTTCCAGGCGCTTGGTGACGCAGGGATCGCAGCCCTATGCGCTGGTTGTTTTTTCGCCGGGGGTTTTGGAGGTCCGGCGGGATTTTGGGCCCGTGGCCGAGTCGTTTGTATTGTCGCATTCGCGCGAGGCGCTGGCCCGTTTTGCCCAGTCGCACAACGGGTTTGCGGCGCGTGTGGGGGACGCCCAGTTTGCGTTGGTGTTGCCGCGTAGCGCGAGCGCGGTCGAGGGGCTTCTTGAGGAGTTTCAGTCGTATTTTCGCCAGCATGTGGGCGCGCGGCCGTCGGGGGTGCTCAAGTTGCGTTCGGGTGCTTCGCTTGAGAATTGGAAACCTCCGTCGGTGCGGTGGGGTGTCGCCGAGGGGCGTCACGACCGGACGCAGCTTCCGGAGAATGTTCTTCGCGCGATGCAGAAAGAGGCCGTGAAAAAGATGGCGTTGCATTCGCACGGCCCGCACTTGAATTCCGTGGTTCGCACGGCCTTTGATTTGGGCGCGTATTTTGGTCGCTCGGTTCATTCGGAGTCAACGACTCGTCCGAGAAAAAAAGCGGCCTAAAAAAAACGGTTTCGTGTTTTTAGTCTTCGGCGCGATCCAGGGTGGGGTCGGTCCGTTCCAGGATTTCGCCGCGCAGGTTTTGTCCGACGAGTTCGCGCGCTTTTTCGGTTGGATTGTTTCCGAGCAGCCATGCGAGTTTCATGAGTGCGGTTTCGGGTATCATGTTTTCGCCGGGGAGGACGCCGGCGGCCATGAGGTCGCGTCCGTAGCTGTACACGTTCATGTTTACGCGTCCGTTGAGGCACTGGCTGGTCATGACGACGAGGCATTTGCTGTCCGAGAGTTTTTTGATTTCCTCAAGGATTTTTGCGTTGTCCTGTGATTCAGGGTCCAGAAAGTGCACGGGCGCGTGTCCGAGTCCGGTTCCGACTAGAACGAGTCCTTTGTAGTGGTGTTCGCGGTAGAATGCGATTTGTTCGGGGGTGAGCGTGGGGCTCACGTATTGGATCCCGGTTTTGAACTCGAGTTTGTCTTTGAGTGCAAAGATTCCGCTTGACGCAACGGGTCTTGGGTCGGAGGGGGTTTGGATTTCGCCGGTTTCGGGGTTGACGATGGCCAGGGGGGGCATTCCGATCGAGCGGAATGTGCTTCGACGGCTGGTGTGCATTTTGCGCGTGCGGACGGGGGAGAAGATGGCGACGAGGCCGTCGTTGTGGGGTGCGGCCATGGCGATTCCGACGCCCTTGTAGTTGCCGCGCAGGATGAATTCGGTTGCGCCAAGCAGGTTGGCGGGTGCGTCGGAGCTGCCGCGGTCGGAGCTTCGTTGGGCGCCGACAAAGAGCACGGGGAGGGGCAGGTGTTCGAGCATGAATGCGCTGGCGGCGGCCGAGTAGCCCATGGTGTCGGTTCCGTGGGTGATGATGATTCCGACGCTGTCGCCTTTGGCGACCTCGGTTGCGATCGCCCGCGCGATTTTTTGGAAGTGTCCGAGTCGCAGGTCTCCCGAGAACATGTTTCCAAGGAGTACGGATCGCAAATTGGCTTTTTGGAGGAGTTCGGGGTATTGGGCAATCAGGTCTTGGGGTTCGAACGAGGCGTATACGGCTCCGGTTTTGTAGTCGACGCGGCTTGCGATGGTTCCGCCGGTGTGGAGGATGGTGATGGTGGGCAGTCCCGCGATGGGGGGCGTGGGTTCGGCGGCTTTGCGTGGGCCTGCGTGTGTGCCGTTGTCTTGTTTTGTCACGTTTTTGGCCGCGGTTTTTTGGATGCCCACGTGGTAGCCGTTGTCGAGCTTGAGCAAGTACAGGTCTTTGCGTGCGGTTTCGATCAGTATGCCCTCGTAGGTTTGTCCGTTGGCTTCGAGGGTGAGCCGGTCGCCGGGTTTGAAATCCGTTGGGGCCATGGAATCTACATCGGTGTTTTTTCGCCCACGAAATTGGTGGTCATGATGCGAGAGATTTTTTTTGGGTGGGTGGTTTGTCCAAGTGCCCACATGAGTTTGACGAGCGTGCATTCGGGGGTCATGTCCACGCAGGGAATCAGGTCGAGTTTTTGAAGGGGGTGTGGGAATTCTTTTTTGAACAAGGGCTGCCAGCCGGGGTTGAGGTAGCAGTCCGTGGTCAGGCAAATGGGGAATGCGTTTTCCTTGGCACGGTCAAGGCGCTCGAGAAAGGCTTCGTTGCTTGCGGGCAGTCCGCCGATGCCGTATCCTTCGAGGACAAGGCCGTGGTAGCCGCGGTCCATGGCCCAGTCGATAAGTTGGGGCTCGAACGTGGGCGTGACTTTGAGATGAAGGACTTCGGGATCCAAGTCGTAGGAGAGCGAGCGTTTTTTGGCGGCAAAGCGGGGCGCGTGGAACACGCGGATTTCCTGATCGACGGTTCCAAGCGGACCTTCGGGCGAGCCGTACGCGTCGAATTGGGACGCGTTTTTTTTCTGGATGCGGCTGCCGCGGTAAATGCGGTGGTTGAACACGAGGCTGACTTCCGCCGGTTCGCCGTGAACGGCCACGCGCATGGCGTCCACAAGGTTGATGGGTCCGTCGGAGCCCGCTTCCGAGGGGGGCAGGATGCTGCCGGTGAATACGATGGGCATGCCGGGTTTTTGGATCATCAATGACAACGCGGCTGCGGTGTAGGCCATGGTGTCGGTTCCGTGGGTGAGGATGATCGCGTCGAACTGGTCCATCGAGTAGCTGATGTATTTGACGACGGTCATCCAGTGGAACGGGTGGATGTCGGAGCTGTTGATGCGAAAAAGGGTGGTCGACTTGATCTTCGATTTCAGGAGGTCGCTTGGGAGGTACTTGTCGAGGGTTTCCTGATTGATGGCCCCGTGTTGGTAGGGGCGTGTGGGGTCTTCGACGGTGATGCTTCCGCCCATGCCAATGGTCAGGACTTTGGTCGGCATTCTATCCTATTTCTTACGCAAAATTTTATAATGGCCCGTTTGGGGCCGTTCTTTAACGAAAGGGTTTTTTTTTCAGGCGCGGTGCGGGCGCATGTTGTCGATTTGACCGAATTCCGGATCTTCAAACCGATTCGCGGTTTTTTTGGGGCGAGCGTTTGGCCGTTGGGCCCGCGGTATCAAGTGCACCGCACGCGCGCGATCGCGAAGTCGGGGGTCGCGGATTCGGTGTTGGTTTTTCCCTGCACGCGCCATTTTTCCTGGCATTCGAACGCGTATTGGCATTCCGAGCAGAACAATCGTTCGAAGCATTCGCCGGTTTGGGGGTTTTGGAACACGTTCGCGTTTTCGGCAGGTGCAATTTTGCAGGCGGTCCGATGGGGCAGAATACGGTACTCGAATTCTTTGATCGCTTGTCCGCCCTTGAGGCTGTGAAGGGTCAGGCGCACGCGGTAGGTGCCGGGCTGTGCGTACGACAGGCCCATGCTCCATCGTTCTTCGGCGCCGGGGAGGATTGTGCGAAAGGGCGGCACGGCGCGTTCTTCAAATCGTTTGTCGTAGGCGACGATTCCGCTTTTCTCGACGCGTTCAAGGTACTCGATGCGTGCGGCATCCATCAGTAGGAGCGAGTTGCCCGTGTTTTGGATCACGACGATCAAATTGGTGTCGATGAGTGAACCGTTTTTGATCGCGAGTTGGGCGGGCGGAGTCCCGAAATAGGTCGTGCATTCCATTTGTGCGTCTTCCGATGGGATGCATCGGCTGGTCACGTAGATCGACGGATTGGTTGCCATGGTGGCCACGCGGTCTTCCCAGCGCACGAGTCGGCACGGCTCGTTTTTGGCGCAACAACTCGCCGAGTCCGAGCATTCAAACGAGAGGCCTGCGCGCGCGGTTTCAAATGTTTTTGCGCTAACGGTGGTTCCCTCGTAGACGCGCACGCGTTCGCTTACCAGTTGTCCGGGATTGTTTTGCGCGATTTGCAGTTGGGTGCGGATCACGCCGGCCAGTTCGTCGCGGGGCACGGCGTACAACTGGTACGCCGCGGCGAGGCAAATGAGCGCGGTGAGCGCAAGCACGAGGAGGCTCATCGGGTTCAATGTTGTCGCCTCCTGTGCTTGGCCACGAATTCGTTGTGCCAAAGGTGCACAAGCAGGAGTTCCATGATTTTGCCAAGGATCAGGCCGCCGCCCAAGAGCAGAAGCAGCGTTCCCCATTGTTCGGTGCGAAACAGCAGGAGCGTGTAGTCGCCGCTCCAGAGTTTCCATTCGATGAGGAACCAAAGGACGATGAGAAAAGCGGCCAGAAAGATCGCGAGCTTGACGATTCCGCCCACGAGTCCGCGGGAGTGCATACGCCTAGATGTAAGGCCGCGGGCTTCTTATTTATTTGGAGGGCGGTTCGTTCGAGTCTGTGCGGCTGGGCGCGTCGGGGGTTTCGACGAATCGCTTTTTCCTTTTCGGGTCTGGGCCTGTTGGACGAACATGCGTTGGATTTCTTGGCTGGTGGTCGCATCGTTCGGGCCTTTGTCCGCGCGCACTTGGATGAAGCGTGGAAAGCGAAGACCGAGTCCCGTTCCGTCGGCGTCGCGTGCGCACGTGTGCACGGGGCTTTTGGTGATCTCGTCGGCGCGCACTTCGATGACCATGCGGGGCTCGACCCATGCGTCGGGCGTGATTTTGCTTTCCAGGTTTTTCGGGGGCGTCGCGATCCGATGGGGGTTCAATTGGTCAAATAGCCCCGTGAGTTCGGCTTCGGTCATGCCGCTGCCGATTTTGGCCACGGTTTGAAGCGACTGGGTTTCGGAATTTTGGACGGCGCCGAGGAGTGCGCCGAGTCCGAAACTGGTGCGGGATCCTTTTCCTTTGAAGAAGCCGACCACGCACACGTCCACGGAGTCCGACAATTCGCTCTGGTACGATTTTTTGAATTTGATCCAGGCGAACTTGCGGGCGCCCGCGATGTAGGGGGCGTGCAGGTCCTTGGCGATGATGCCTTCGAGTCCGCGCGACAGACACGACTCGAAAAACGCCTGGATTTCGGCCGCGTCGTCGGATTCGAGCGTTTGGGTGAGGTCGATAAGCGAGCCGGGCGCAATGAGTTTCGAGAGGCGTTCTCGTCGCTCGACAAAGGGTTTGTCCATCTGGCTTTCGCCGTCCACAAACAACAGGTCGAATGCAAAGAGCTTGAGGGGAAACTCGGCGGCCATTTGGCGCACGTCGTATTTGCGCCGCCGCCGGATGGTTTCCTGCATGGACAAAAAATTTCCGGTGGCCGGATCGACCGCGAGCGCTTCGCCCTCGAAGATGGCTTGTTCGGCACGCACGTGCGAGCGCACCGCCGCCACGATTTCGGGAAACGCGGGCGTCATGTTTTCCATTCGCCGCGAAAAGATCGTGACGCGCTCTCCGTTCTTGTGCACGCCGAACCGGAAGCCGTCGTATTTGGCTTCGATCGCGCAACGGCCGAGTTTTTTTACGATTTCACCGATCGTGGGCAATCGTTCGGCCAGCGTGGGCCGAATGGGCACGCCCACCTCGATTTGGATTTCAGAGAGGCCCGCCAACCCTTTGTGTTTCAGCACGGCCGCCAAATGTCCCAAGTCGGGGTGCACGTTGTATTTTCCCTCGAATTGTGCGCGCAGGCGCATGCGCAACTGGCGGTGGACGTCGTCGGGTTTTTTGTACTCGGTTTCGAGCGTGCGGACGAGTTCCGGGTGTTTCGCCGCAAACTCGGGCACAAACGGGTCCGCGAGCGCATCAAGCAGACTGGGGTCGCCGACGCCGAGGCGCAATTGTCCCAAGGGAAGGCGCACAATGTAGCGGGCTTCGAGCGGTGTCGCGCTGCCCAACAGTTCGGTTAGGAGGCGCAACTTTGATTCTTGGCTTCCCGCGCCCGCGCTTTGGGCCATTTTGAGCAGGTTCGCATGCACTTTGGCAACGGACAGTTTGTGGGTGGACAAAAACTGTTGGGTTCGGTGTTCCATGGCCGCTTGCGCAATCTGGCCCATGTCTCCTTGTTCTTTGAATGCCTCCACGAGGGCCGTCTCTTTTTGACCGCTTGCCTTGGCGATCGCCGCAATCACGAGTTTTTCGCCAAGTCCCGCTTCAAGTCCCACATAATCCGGCGCGAGTTTGCCCTGGCACAAGTACAAGAGGGCCTGCACCTCGTCGGCCGGCGTCTGATTAAACAATTCCGCAAGGTGGGCGATCATTTCGAGGCGACCGGTTTTTTGCTCGATCGCATCAAAAAATCCGGCCACGATTGAAAATTCCATCAGAAAAATAGGCGGCCAAGGGCTTTAAATTCCCTCGAAAAACCGGCTCGCCCGGCAAGGCGATTTCGGCTTTTTGTCCGCCGGCGGACTCATGCGGCTTGGATTAGTTGCACCAGCATTTCTTGGGTTTCGCAGAACTGCTGGATGTTGTGGAGTTTTCGAACAAACATAGGAAGACCATGCCCGCGCCCCCCTAAATTCTTATGGGGGCACCGCGTTGCCAGTGAACAACCGGTGTCCGGGGCTTGTAGAATCTCGTCGGTCGCATGCGATTCAGACTCGGTTTTTTGCGCGTTTTGCTCGAACCCGCGGCGCGTTGCCCATTTTTAATCCTTTTTTTACCGAAGCATTCTCGATTTGCATGGACGCGAGCGTTCTTGAACCCTTGTTTCAAACCGTGGTTTCGACGTTCGTGCGCGTGCTTGAACCCGTCCAGCCTTTGTTAACCAATCTTGTTGTTCTTGTGGTTCTCGCGCTTTTGGCGTGGCTTATCGGTCGCGCCCTCCAGCGCATCGCCTACAGCATTTTTTCTTATGCAAAACTCGATGCGTGGCTTGCCGACCACCATCTTAGCCAAGCGGTGGCCCCTCACTCGATTGCCCTCTTTTTGTCCGAATCCCTTCACTGGATCGTCATCGCCATCGTCCTCCAGCAAAGCGTTCAACAAATTCGCTTGGGCTTTCTTCAAACCGCGCTTGAAACCGTGGCCCGCCTGATCCCCGCCCTCATCTGGGCAAGCTGGGCGCTCCTTGGCGCCATCGTGGCCGCCCGCTTCATCAAAAACACGATCGAATCCTTGAACCACGATCTTGCAAAGCCCCTTGGCCGGCTCAGCGAACCCGCGATCGTCCTAACCGGCATCTTGTTTGCCCTCACCCAACTCGGTCTTTCGTCCGAACTCGCCCAAACCATTGGTCTTTGGGCCCTTGGAGCGCTTTTTCTCGCGCTGGCCATCGGAATCGGCCTCGGACTGGGCCTGATCATTCAAAAAGACGGTCTTGACAAAACACTCAATGCACTTCATAACGCTCCATCTCGCACGTCTTCGGCCCAACCCCCCAAAAACCCCGATTAAAAAACCAATTCAACCCAACAACCTATGCCAGGGGCCATCGTCTAGCCTGGTTAGGATTCGTGCTTTGGGCGCGGCGTTGCTCCCGTTTGTCGTCTTGGGACTCCAAACGTGGTGCAAAAAGCCCGGGGAAAAACCGCAATCGCCTTTTTGGCGATTGAATCCACTCTCCAACAAAACCAGCACGAGACGTCGGTTCAAATCCGACTGGCCCCATTGCCGCGTGCGTTCTTTTTTCGCAAGCGAACCCGTCCTTGCTTGAACCAAAAAAGATTCGCGCATTGGCCGCGCGCGACGCCTACGTTGTATCCGGAATCCGGATGAGCGCGTGCGGGTTGTGGTCCTTGAGTTTTTCCATGCCGTGCAGGTAATCGAGCGCGATCAAAAACGAGCATCCCGCGACTTTTCCACCAAGGCGCTCGACCAGCGCGATGGCCGCGCGCGCGGTCCCGCCCGTGGCCACGACGTCGTCCACCACGAGCACGTGGTCGCGCTCATGAATCGCATCGATGTGGGCCTCGACGCTTGTCGCCCCGTATTCCAATTGAAACCCTTCCTTGAGGACTTTGAACGGGAGCTTGCCGGGCTTTCGGAAAAGCGCGATGCCCGCACCCAATTCGTGGGCGACCAGCGTTCCAAAAATGAACCCGCGCGACTCCGCCGCCGCCACCTGCGTGATTCCCTTGTCCCGAAACGGGTCCGCCATCTTTTTGGCAATGTGCCGAAGCATTTTGCCGTCCGCAAGCATCGGCGTGATGTCCCAAAACACGATGCCTTTCGTCGGAAAATCATCAATGCGTCGCAACTGACTTCGCAAATCCATTTTTTCACCTTCAACAAAAAAAAAGAAGCGGTTTTTCATCGGCCCTTCCAGTGCCGGATCGCCGTCTCGTATCGCTCGAACGTGTCCGTCGGAAACCACTGCTTGACGACTTTCGCGCACGCAAGCCGGTTTTCGCGGGCCAGCGGCTCGAACACGTCCCGCTCGATTGAAAACGGTTTTCCCCTCGGAATTCGCTTGAAAATCTCGCGCGACAGCACGTACGCTCCCGAGTTCACAAAACCCGGCAGGCGATTCGAGGAATCCTTTTCGCGAAACCGCGTCACGCAAGAACCCTTGCTCTCGACGATGCCGAACGAACTCACGTCCGGCACCTTCACCAGCGCGATCGTTGCGAGCGCGCGCTCTTTTTTGTGCACGCGCAAAAGCGCCGACAAATCCACGTTTTTGACCTCGTCGCCGTTCATCATCACAAAATCGTCGCCGCGAATCTTGCGCTCGGCCAGTTTGAGCGCCCCCGCCGTCCCCAAAAACGTCTTTTCCACCGAATAGTCGATGTCCACGCCCCAATCCGAACCGTCCCCGAAATGGTCCCTGATCTGGTCCGCCAAGTGTCCCAATCCCAAGACCACGTGTTTGATCCCGTGACTCCGCGCCAAGGCCACGTTCCACGAAAG
>JAANMU010001031.1_pt1 | contig 28244 bp, 16 predicted proteins | sample 7279701 | NCBI WGS metagenome assembly JAANMU01 (sample SAMN14094539, study PRJNA606508) | bioreactor metagenome | isolation source: A lab-scale SPAN reactor treating ammonium-rich wastewater day 57 | place: Ireland: Galway | collected 2017-03-13 | reverse complement strand
AGGAAAGCGCAGCCACAAAGTCAATCTCCGCCGCGCCAAACGGCCGATTCCCTCATTTACCGATTATACTCCTCCCTCAATTATCGTGCGCACGCTCATCCCGGCATCCATCAAACCCTCGCCTTCCAAGAGATTGGGTATCTGCCGTCCGAGATCGGTCCCGTTTTGACAATCTCCAACGTGACTTTCACGGGGCGCTACCTCATCCTGGGTTCAATGGGGCCTCCGGGAAGTCCTGTGGAAGGGGCGCTCTGGAATTTCGACTCAGATGTTCCATTGGCGATTCACTTCGCTAACGGGGTCCGCGCGTTCGGAGGAGATTTCTCGAGCTCTTTGTCGCCTTATTTCTCGTCCTTTACCGCAACCCTGACGTTGGACAACGGCGAGACTTTCAACTTCCCGGCCCCATCCCGACCAGGTTCGCAGTTCTTCGGATTCATTTCGCCAACGCCAATCAGGGACATCACATTCAGCGACGGAGGTGTTTTTCCCGTTGGCATAGACCCTCCGGTTTACCTGCATCAGGAACTACTTGGGAACCTCTTTATGGTGTTAGAGATTCCCGAGCCATCGTCACTGGCACTGCTGGGCTGCGGCGGCCTCCTTCTTGCCGGGCATCTCGTCAGGCGTAGTCTTAAGCGCAAATGACTGCGCGCACGGACGGCAAAGATTTGGAGTGCGGTGAGTGGTCCCCGGTGTGCTGGCTTTGGCAGGTGCCGCGAGAATCCGGAGCACAAACGAGAAACCGTTTTATGAAAACACCAATTAGCTTCATGCTTGCGATGTTCTGGATGACTACCCTCGCGTACGGTCAAGGTTTTGTTAACTTGGACTTTGAGGACGCGGTCATACAACCACAATTCCCTCCTGACCACACTTTTTTGGATTGGAGTCTTGCCTTACCTGGATGGAGGTCCGGCTGGAGTGTGCTGCACTATCGGGAAGGACATCTTGGTGTGACTTGGATCTTCCTGCTGATGGACTCAACCAGCCCTGTGTGGGCGCCTGGGACACAACTCGCCGGCGACTATTCACTGGCCTTCGCGAGCGGCTACGCTAGTAATGATCCGTTCTCGCCGTGGCAGCAAGTTTCGATCGAGCAGGCCGGCTTCATTCCAAGTTGGTCCCGGTCCATTCGGATGCTGGCGACAGGGCCGTTCCGGATTTTCCTCGGTTCCGAGGAGATTTCCATGTTCTCACTGGGGGCCAATTTATACGGTGGCGATGTGTCGGAATTCGCAGGTGAAACCGCCAGACTCCTAATTCTAAACACTGCCAGCGTTGGCTCTGTTCACAATTATACGATTGTGGATAACATCGTGTTTTCGACCGAGGCAATTCCCGAGCCTTCGTCACTGGCTCTGCTGGGCTTCGGTGCAGTCTTACTCGCCGGCCATTGGCTCAGGCGTTTGCGCAGGCGAACATTACGGCAAGCGGTATCATAAGCCAATTGCTCCCTCGGCTAAGGGCCAAGAGTCTTTCAACCGTCTGGGGCAACCGACCCGACGAACCAACGATTTAGCGCAAGCATCAAACCGGCTTCCTTTCACTCACATTGTTCAACTCCACCCCCAGCTTCTTCAGCGCGTAGCCGGTTTCCTTCAGATAATTCCCGTAGGACATCATCCAGTGGAAGCCTTTCATCTCCTGGAGCAGCGCGGCGCAATCACCGTGGACGCGCACGTCCACTTGCGAACGGCAGATGTCGAGGAACGGGTTGCCCACAATCTTGCCCTCGAACCCCACCCATTTCTTGCAGTTGAAATCGGGTACGAGGTTCGTGCAAACCTGGCCCAGCTTCATTTCCACTTTCGGCGCGGCACCGTAATCCGACTCGAAATGCGTCAGAATCTTGGTCCGTTCAGCGCGTTTGCCGTCCATCTTGCGCGGCGCGGTGCAATGCGCCAGCGTCACCATGTTGTCGTGCGGAAAGGTGGGATCGTTCAGGAACACCGGAAGGCCGGAAATGTAATGCAGCAGAATACCCGATGGGATCACGACGAAGTCCGATTCACAGAACGCCAGATAACCGTCGTCGTTGAGGAGGCTCAACGGCATGCAGGCAAAGTCATTACTCGATCCTCCGTAAAAGTGAGGAATACCTGCCCTCTTATTTTGACAGCTTCATTGATGCTGGCGCTTCGAGCAAGGTGACTCTTGGAGGTCTCTCCTGAGCAGGCGGCGACCTCCATTCCGGTCTGTGGTTCGTCGGCACACTTGAAGCGAGTCACAAGCACGATTGATTCCGGGGCATACTGAGACTCATGCAAGCCCCGTTAATGGCCCGATCCCCTTCCGCTGAATGTCGTCTCGCTGAACTTTCTGGAAACTGCCAGCGTCGGTTCTGATGATGTTCCTTCGTGCGTAGGCTTTCGTGAGTTCCATGTTGCGTCAAAATAGCTTTCCCATGAGTCCTTCCAGGAAAAGCCGCGCTTCCCTGGCTTCAGCCGTGATCTGCGCCGCAGTGCCGCGCGCCAGACACTCGACGATGAGCGGCCCGCGCGTGAAACCACCTTGTTTCAGGCGGTCAAACACTCCGCGAAAATCCACCTGCCCGGTTCCTGGGGTCACCATCACGTCCTTGGGATGACGATAATCCTTTACGCTCACGCCCACCACCAGGCCATCCACCGACGCCGCATCCTCCACAGGATCAAGCCTGCCATCGGAGTAATACAGAATGTTGCCCGGATCATACCAGATGCGGAAATTCTTGCGGCCAACCCGCTCCACCGCCTGGCGGCATTGCGCACCAGTAGCATTCAGGCCGCCGTGCGGTTTCATGCTCAGACCAACACCGTTGGCAGCGGCATAATCGCAGCCCTCGCGAACCACGGTAAAATAATCGTCGTAAAGCTTCGCGTCGCCGACTCCGCCCAGCATCAAATTGGGCGACCCGCATGCGGCGCAGTTGTCAATGAGCTTCCGCAACCCTTCGATTCCGGCTTGAACTGATTTCGCGACGGGAAAGTCTCCTGCGTACAGGGACAGCAACTTCAAGCCGCGCTTCCGCACTTCCTCACCAACTTCAGCAGCTTCATCCAAAGATGTGTCGGTCGTGATAATGACCCACGACTTTCCTTTGGCCGTCATGAGGCCGGCGTGTATGAAGCCTGCCTCCGCAATGCCATCCAGTGCGGTGCGGTAATCGAATTGATCCCAAGGCCGGGTGTAACAACCGATCTGCCAGCGCGGCGCCGAGAACCGGCCCGGAGTGTTGCAGCCGACAGTTTGCGCCGCTACGAGACCCGCTCCACTGCTGAGCAGCGTTTGTCGAACAAAATCACGGCGTGAGATCGTCACTTTCCGGCGACTTTCTGCGCGGGCCGCTCGGCTTTCAAGCGCAGAGTGATGTAGGAGTTCGGTTTGTAGGGCACCGCCACGGCATTCACCGACGACGCGAGCTTCTGTCTGTTCTCCTCCACGCCGTTGCACATGTAGGCCGCCCGGAGGCGGAAAGTCGAGGAACGCAGTTCCGCCTCGCCGGTCCGGCCGGCGATTTCGCGGAGGCGCAGAATGAACCCATCACCATCCTCGGCTTCCTTGAGTGTCACCACTTCGAGGTTTGGCGCATCGAGGGTGAAGAACGAAGCGCCACCCGCCGGCATGGGCCGGCCCGCCTGCGAGATCGCGGCCGAGAAGGACGAAAGGTGCGGGTAGGCGAACACCGGCGTCCGGGTGTCCTCATCGAAGCGCGCCAAAGCCTCGCGGCCCATGGCGCGCCCGCTGGTGATGGAGTAGCGGAAGACGAACGCGCCACCCTGCTGCGCGCGGTAGTTGGTGAACCAATAGTTGTTCAGCGCGTAGGAATAAACGTGACCGTTCTTGATGGGCAGGTGATCGAGCCATTTGCCGCGGTTGATGTCCGTGAGGGTCACCAGCGGCGCGTCCGGCGTGGACCACGCCACGGAGAAGTCGCCATCACTGACGTGAACCAGATTCTGCGGCGTAAACCATTCGCGGCACGCGCCGGGCATCTGGTCGTCGTTCGGGCGGCACCAGCCGTTCTGGATTTGATATTCCAAACCCGGCCTTTCCGCCGCGAATGGGAACGCGAAATAGACCGCCTCCTTCGCCCGCGTCTCCTCCTTCTCGATGGTGTTCAGAATGTCCACGCGTTTGACTTGATCATACAACCGATACTCGCTGGTGATGCGCGGTGTGTTCCTGGATCTCGTCTGAACGATCACGCGCTGGCCGAGCGGCGTCCTGTAAATCTTGATGCTTTGGACAGCTTCCGGCTCGTGGATCGTCAGGTTGGCCGGCGGTGTGCCGAAGTTGCAGTTCAGAATCTGCGAGCCTTCGCCGCCGCTGACATAGACATACTGATTGAGCTTGAGAGCCGCTCCGCGGTCCAGCAGTTCGCGGTTCTCCGTCTTGTCGTAAAGGCTTTGCAGCCCGCCAGTCCGCCGATCCACCACCAATCGGTAGTGCGAGTTCTCGATCGTGTCGCCTTCGATGACCTCGTTGGGCTTGTGCGCCGCCGCTTCCCAACCGCGTATGCCGTAGGCCTTGTAGCCCATGGCCGGCACGTCCCCGGCCACAAACCGGACTTTCCGCCAGCCGTCCTGTTCCGAGTAAACATCCATCGGCACGACCTTGCCGTTGGCGAAGTCCACGAGTTGTTCGTTGCTGTTCAACTCCGTTTCCACCACCGCCGTGCGCGCGCGATTCTGCCAGTTGAACGCAATGATGCTGCTGCCGTCCACTTCGATGACCTGCGCCAGCCGGTTGTTCGCGCGCGCCAGCAGATTGCGCGCATCCAGATTTCCGCGCGTGGCGTAGCTCTCCTTGATCTCCCACTGGCGCTCGACGAATTGACGGCCCGGCTGCGCGACGCTGTTGTGGGCGCCCCAGGTGTGCTCGTTGTAAAACATCACGTTGCGCCAGGCGTTCCAGAAATCCTGCGCCGGATAACGATTCCGGGGTTCGAAGAGGCTCGCCAGCGCCGCGGCGGTTTCGGCGGCAGGCAGAATCTGCTGCGTCTGGCGATTGAGCGTCGTGGCCTTCGCGGTTGAACCGACACCGTCCTCCCAGTACGCGCCGCAATCGCCGCGATAGACCGGCAGCTTGTCGGCAAATTGCCTTTCGACGTAGCTGAAGTATTCCGCGTCCGTGGCCACCACCAGTTTCGGAAACTCGAATTCCTTGTTCCACGCGGCGATGGTGTCCGCCTCGCCCGTGTCGGGAATCGCCGCGTTGTCCACGTAAGCGCCGTAGATCATCACCGCGTCGGGCACGTAGTTGTCCCGCGCGTAGCGCACGAGGAACTGCGGCACGCTGCTCTTGAGATACTCCACACTGGAAACGTCCTGCCCCCAGCCCGGCCCGACCAGCCGTTTGAGCTGCACGTAACTGCGCGCGTACCACATGAAGATGCGTTCACCGTTCATGCCTTCCCACCAATAAGGCGAATCTTCGTTCAAGCTGCTATAATGCAGGATCGGCGCCCGGGTCTGATTTGCGCCGTTGGAAAAGCCCTTGATGCCCACGTCGCTCAACAGCGTCGGCAAGAACCAACTGTGCGAAGGCGCATCCGTGAGACACGCGAAATCAAAATTGCCGCCCTGCTCGCGATGCAGTCGGTGCGTGAAATACATCGCCCGATACAACTCCTCGCCCGAGCAGACGCCGGTCATCATGTTGAGATACAGGGCGTTCACCGCCGCACGGCCTTGTCGCAAGCGGCCCAGGAATTCCCTGCGCGACGGCGCGGTGCGGCAGTCGAGGAAATTGTCCACGAGCCACGCCGTCTCGAAGTTGAACTTGTAGGAGGGAAACTGGCGGAGAATGTTGAGCACCTGATCCGAGTTGCGATTGTCCAGTTCGTTCACATGCGGCTGGAGGTCGGTGTAGCCGACATCGTTGTGGACCTTCGGGCAGACAAACACGCGCCACTGCTTGGCGGGTTTGAAATCGCAGGTCGCCTCCATCCGCCGGCCGTCGAGCTGCGCTTCGACCCTGGCCTCGCCCGCCGGAATGTTCGCCGGGACATTCAGAGGCACGGTCAGGACGCCGAAGTCGTGAGGGCTGGTGAATTGGCACGTGAACGTCTGCCGCCCGAACCTGACCTTCGCCCCGCCTTTCTCGAAGGGTGCGTCGAAGGGCACAACCACGTTGCAGACTTCCACCAGTCTTCCCCCCTGCTTCCGGTAAAAGAGGGTCGGCTCGAACTGTGGCTGCAAAGCGGGAGCGCTGGCTGCATTCTGAAGCGCAATGGCATCATAGGAAAGATTTCCGACGCCCAACGGGATCAGGGTGATTTGATTGCCCCTGGCTTTGAGCCAGTCGCCCGCGATCGGCACAACGAGCCGTTGCTCCGCCAGCAACATGTCGTTGCCTTGTTCGCCCCAAACCGAGTGCTTGGACGCGGGTCGAATGGGAAACAAGCCGGTCTTGTCGTTCACCTTGACCTTGAACTGCTGGGGCGCGCCAGTATTGAAGATCAGGTCAAGGACCAGTTCATAGTTGGCGCTGGCGGCTTCCGGCAGGTCGAAGATGATCGTGTAGGGCTTCTCGGCGATCTTGCCGTCGAAGCCGGTCGCCCCCTCGTGATGCCCGGTAAAATCACGACTGGGCACGCTCTGCCCGAAGGGGAAGGTGAGTTCCGCGCGATTGCCCGGCGCGAACTCGATGCCGAGGCCATCCGGCTTGCCGATGGACCAGATCGGCTCGGCGCCCGACGCCATTAGAGCTGAGACAAGACAACCAATGGTTACACCCAACTTCAGAAGCGCAGTTGTTGGTGCCGCGATTCTGTTCTCCCTCCCCCTGGCCCTCTCCCGCTGGGAGAGGAAACAGCCGGCAGGCGTTTCTTGGTCCTCCGGCCTGCTTGCTGCAATGTCAGGCGTGCGACGTTCGACAAATGCAATCTCAGGTCTTCGCGAGAGACTGGCTACGTTTCCCCCTCTCCCAGCGAGAGAGGGCCGGGGTGAGGGAGAATCTGACGAGACAATTCGCAGTTTTACTTCTTGAACCGAGCGGCTGGAATCGCTGATTGCTTTCATGGTTTTTCGGATTCAGTTGATTGAGTTTTGCCTGCCGACTTGCCCGTCTCCGGCTTCGATCCGACCGGCTTGAATGTGACCTTGCCCGACTGCGAATCCAGTTGCGCCAACTGGCGTTCGCCACCGCTCAGAAAGTTCACCTGCGTGAGATGCGAACTGCTCGTGACCTTCTGCAAACTCGATTCCAACGAGACGCTCCTGCCGTGCGCCTTCACCCGGTAATGCGCCCGGAGGACCGCGTGATGGCTGTCGGCTTCCGGCGAAATGCCCGCGGTCTCGGCGGTCATCCTGTTGCCGTCCACCGTCACCGTCAGGTGCTCCAGCAGCAGCCGGGTGAGTTTATCGCCCTGCGACCTGACCTCCGCCGGATCGAGCCGGCCATTCCGGTTCGTGTCAATTTCACTGAAGCCCGCCAGCTCGAATGGATTGAAACTTAGTTCGACATGCACGTAATCCATGTCCGTCACCACGAAAAGGTAGCTGATGGGCAACGTATGTCCCTCAACCCGCGCGCCGGACGACCACAAGGCCAGCGTGACAGCGATCAGTCTGAGATAAGGAAGATGCACTCTGCCCACGGTTTGAGGCCATTTCGCCCCTGGCACAAACAAACTGCCTTGACTCAAGTCAACACCATTGACGCACTCCCTCGCATAGTGACGCTCCGTGAGCCGAAACCAGCCGGACACTTTATGACTTCACGGGAACGAGTCCTCAGTGCGCTAAACCACCGCGAGCCGGATCGCATTCCGATTGACCTCTCCGGCCATCGTTCCTCCGGCATCATGGCCATGGCTTACGCACGGCTGCGCGATCATCTCGGACTCCCGAAGAAACCGATCCGCGTCTATGATCCGGTCCAACAACTCGGCATCGTGGACGAAGACGTGCTCCAACGCTTTGGCGTGGACACGATCGAACTGGGCCGCGCGTTCGCGCTCGAAGACAAATGGTGGTGCGATTGGGTCCTGCCCGACGGCACGCCCTGCCTCATACCCGTCTGGGCCAAGCCTGAGCGACTCGAAGGCGAATGGGTGATCCGCTCACCGAAAACCAGGCGCGTAATTACCCGGATGCCGGAGGGCGTGATCTATTTCGAGCAGACTCACTGGCCGTTCGCGGAGGAGGACAATCTCGACCGGTTGCAGGAAGAATTATCCGAGAGCATGTGGACGGCCATCGCCTCGCCTCCCGGACCAATCATCGCCGGGCCGGACGGCAGGGAGATTCTCCGCGAAGGCGCGCGACGGCTGCGCCAGCAAACCGACCGCGCCATCATCGGGTTGTTTGGCGGAAACCTGCTGGAAATGGGGCAGTTTCTTTATCGCAACGACAACTTCTACATGCTGCTGGCCGGCAATCCGAAACGAGCGCACGAGTTCCTGGAGCGCGTCACCGAAATGCACCTGGCCAACCTCGAGCGTTTCCTTGGTGCTGTCGGCGAGTTCATTGACGTGATTCTCTTTGGCGACGATCTCGGGATGCAAAGCGGCCCGCAGGTTTCGCCGCGGATGTATCGCGAGTTCTTCTTTCCGCGCGAGCAGCGCATGTGGACGCGCGCCAGGCAACTCGCTCCGCGCATCAAGATCATGCTGCATTGCTGCGGCGGCGTGCAAGAACTGCTGCCCGGCCTGATTGAAGCGGGCTTGGATGCCATCAATCCGGTGCAAATCACCTGTCGCGGGATGGACGCCGCTGGATTAAAGAAGGATTTTGGAAGGCAACTCACTTTCTGGGGCGGCGGTTGCGACACGCGCGAGATCGCAAGCAAAGGCACGCCAGCACAGGTGCGCGAACACGTGCGCCGCCAAATGGACATCTGGCGACCCGGCGGCGGTTACGTCTTCCAACAAGTCCACAACCTCATGGCCGACGTGCCGCCCGCGAACATCGTGGCGATGTTGGACGCGGTGAACTGAACGCGTCGCTCCAAACGCGCGTAGCGGCTCTCGGTAGAAAGCCGCCATAGTGGTTTTCTCAAAACTGCATGGGAGGGTGCATCCTTGATTACCGGCGCTCTTCCGAGACGCCGCTACGCTGCAGTGTTGCCACGCCTCAATGCAACTCCGCTCGCAGACTCACCAAGCCGAAGGCTGGAACGGTCACGCGCTCGCCCAACTCCGCACCAGGTTTCTCGCTCGTGTCCGTCGCGAAGACTGCTTCCGGTTTCAACCCGCCCCAATCGAGCTTCACCGTCTTCGTCTTTCCAGAAGCACCGAACAACCGCACAATTATGGCGCGTCCGTCGTCGCTGGGCTTGAGCCCAGTGACGAGCACCTCGTCAGAACTGATCTTGAAAAGTGGCGCTCTTTCCGGCTTCGGGCCGCGCGCCGGCACTGGCAACAACGGCTGGCTGAAGCCGGTCGCGAACCTTGTATTTTCCGCCGGATCGGATTTGCGATACGGACGCAGCAGGAAGCGGAAGCGCGTCGGGCCTTCCTGATAGGCGCGGTAGTTTGTGCCCCAGTGATTGTTCATCGCCCACGAATACAGTTTCTGAGTCGGCTCGACTTCCTTGCGCCACACGTCCGGGTTGGTTTGCGAATTCAGCAGCGTGGCCGTGATGCCGCCGACCTGCACCAGCGGCGCGTCCAGCGTGACCCATTGAATGCCGCGGTTGCGATTCGCCACGTCGGCCCAACGGCCCACGGTGAACCAGTTCTTGCACGCGCTGGGCATTTGGTCGGCTTCAGGCCACATTACGCCGAAGGGCAAATCGAGCCGCACATCGCCGTCCGGCACATTGAACTCGAAGGCGAAGTTGACGCTTTCCTTGGCCGCGCGATTGCGGTAATCGCCTTCCGGATGCTCCGCTTTCGCCGGTTTCGGCGCACGCTCCTTGTCGAGATCGTTGATCAACTCCACGTAATCCATGTCGGCCACTACCCGCACCTCGCGGGTCAGCTTGCGGCAGCCGGGCGCGCCGGATTCGATGATAAGCGAGGCGACCAGCGGCCCGGGCTCGCCGACGCGAATCGTCACCGGCCCGTTGCGCTGGAGGTCTTTCAAGTCATCGGCGATGAGGTAGAGGTAGTCGTTGAGGCCGCGACCGGAACTGGTGTCGGCGAAATTACCCTTCACGCCTTTCGCAGTTAGCTCGATGATCGCGCCCGTCTTTTCGTCAAGGCGGACCCGGACTTTATCACTGTCGAGCAGCGCAGCGCTGGCCAAGGCTTGCTTTGCGACGTGCGCCTGACCGGAGTTAACTGAAAACCGCTTCACGCCGAACGCCGGCACCTCGCTCGCAAGGAACACGAGTTCGCCCGAGATCAGCCGCTGCGATGGCACGGGTTTGCCACGCTCATCCAGCACTCGGTCGCCCGCGGCAGCCAGTTCCCTCGACAAAGTCACCAACCCTGTGCGCGTCCATGAGGTGGTGTTGAAGACTTCCACCGCCGTGGTGGAATGGGCCTCTTGCCCATGAGCTGGCGCAGGCATCACGCCGGCGGTTGAGTTGATTCCAGCCGCCGCAGGCCGGATGCCTGCGCTACCTGGCAGGCTGGAAGCCTGTCCCACTAATTCTCGCGATTGCCTGTCCGCCGCGAGCGCGTAGCCGCGCTTGATCTCCCACTGTTCCTTCGTCTCCTGCCGCTCCGGCCCCCACACGCTGCAATGCGCGCCCCACGTGTGTTCCGAGTACAGCAGCACGTTGCGCCAGGCGTCCTCGAACGCTGCGCGCGGATAGCTCCTTGGATCGAGCATCGCCCAGAGCGCTTCGGCCTGCGTCAGGCGATCCGAGCTTTCGCGGTTCATGGCCGTCTCGAGCGCCGAAGAACCCGCGCCGTCCTCCCAATAGGGTGTCCAATCGCCGCGCACGGCCGGCAATTGCGCGCCGTGCCTTTCCTCGAACGCTCGGAACGCCTCGCTTACGCCGGAAATGATGAAGCGCGGCCACGCATACTTCGCGTTCCAATCCTTGACGAACTCGCAAATGACCGGGTCGGGCACCGCGTTGTCGCCGTGGCCGCTCCAGCGCACGTGCGCGATGTCGTAGGGATAATCGCGTTGCTCCAGCCCGTCGTAGAAATCCTCCACCAGCTTCGGAGAAAACTTTCCGTAACGATGGGACATCGCGTAGCCCCAGAACGGAATCCAGACGAGCACCTTCGATTGCCCATCCGGCCCGACCCACCAGAATGGCTTGTTCTCCCACTCGCGCAGAATCGTGCCGATGCGGTCGAAGTAGTTCGGCGCCGTGTTGAAGTAACGGATGCCGGCGTGCGCCATCGCTGTCACTGTGCCCCAAGTGTAACCCGGCACGTCGGAGATCATCACGGAATCAATCGGTCGGCCGGTTTGTTCGGTGAGTTGAGTGGCGTAACGAAACAGCCGAACCAACTCTTCCGGCCGGCACAGCCCGGTGAGTTCGTTCAGATACATGCCGCACAAGACGACCTGACCACGCTGTACGGCGTCAAAAAACTCCGCGCGTTGCTGCGGTCCCAGGCGGCGCAGGTAAAGGTCTGCCGCCCAAAGCACCTCCACGTTCCAGACGAAGCGCGACCCTTCCGGATAATTCGCCGTCCGTTTCGCCGCCGCGATGCCCTCCACGAGATTCTGCACCTGCCGGTCCTCAATGGCCGTCTGGATTTCGGTGTAGCCAATGTCCGTATGCGAATGAGGCAGAATGTAAACCGTAAGCGGGCGCACCGGTTTGATTTCCGCTTTGCGCCGCGCCAGCACCTTGCCGCCGGACTCAACCGTCACCACGACCGCGGTGTTGGACTTCACCTGAGGCACGAGCAGTTCGACCGAGTTCACGCCCGTCTCCAAGCGAACCGTCCGTGGCGTGCCGCCGGCGATGCTGACGCTGGCCTCGGCTGGTTCGCCCACCTGCCGGAGAGAGACCATCACGGGATGAAAGAACCCTCCCTCAACTTCCTTCAGCGCGCGAATGTTGGTAACGCCGGTGACCAGCGTCCGGTTGGCCACAGGCGCCAAAACCGCGCCCGCAGGCGCTTCGAGGGCGAGCGAATCATAGAGCATCCAACTGCCCGCCAGCGTGGTGATGGCGAGCTGGTTTTCCCCGGCCCTCAACGCGCCGGCCGGGAAGGCGATTTCCAGCGTGCGTGGTTTACCCTTCCCCGACTGACCTTGAATACTGGCGTCGCCTGCGCCCGCCGGGAGGTTGCGGATCAACACCGCGTCGTTGAGCCGGAATTCAAGCTGAGGAGGGCCGCTCGCGTGAGTGTCGAGCAACCGCACCTTGAGTCGCGCTTCCCCTTCAGGCGGGGGCTCTTTCAATCCGAAGACCACGATGAAGGTGTGGCTTCGCCCGCCTGCCCAGGCGTCAGCGGGCCCCGGGTGTGCGTAAGGCCAGTCGCGGGCCGGCTCCGATTCGCCCACGAAGAACACCGCGTCCTCTCCAAACTGCGCGTAACCTCCGGGCGCCAGAGCGAACTCGCGGTTGTCGCCGTCAGGTTTGCCTATTCCCCAAAGCGTCGAGTAGTCACCCGCGGTGCTTGCCAGCGAGCACAGCAGACTGAGGCTGAAGGAGAGACAACAAACTTTTTGCGCACGCGTGCCGACCCAGGAGGTTGAGATTCGACCCGCCCCAGAGAACTTTTCCCATAAACCCATAGCAAGGCGATTGTCTAACGAGTCCGGAACCGAGTGCAACCTTATTGCCTTAACTTCTTTGCCTTCGCGATGCCCTTCGCTGCCCTCCGCAATTCCATCACCCCGTGAGCGCTTTTGAGGTGGCCTAGCTCATTGTGCTGCCCTACCCTTGCGTGGCTTCAAAATGAATCTGGGAGAGCAAGTCAGACAGGCCGGGGTGGTCGGCGCGGGGGGCGGCGGTTTCCCCACGCACGTCAAACTTTCCGGCCAGGCGGACATCGTCATCGCCAACGGCGCCGAGTGCGAACCCCTGCTCCACAAGGACGCCGTCATCATGGAAGAACACGCCGCCGAACTCGTGCGCGGAATGCAACTCGCCATGGAAGCCGTCGGCGCGAAAGAGGGCGTCATCGGCATCAAAGGAAAAAAGAAACACGCCGTGGAAGTCGTTACTGCCGCGAGCAAAGGCACGAACGTCCGCGTCCAGTTGCTGGGCGACTACTATCCCGCGGGCGATGAATACGATCTGGTCTTCAATGTCACGGGCCGCTTGATTCCGCCCCAAAGCATTCCGCTCAACGTCGGCGTGGTCGTGAACAACGTCGAGACCTTCGTCAACATCGCCGCCGCGGCTGATGGCAAGCCCGTCACACACAAGATGCTCACCATCGCCGGCGCGGTGCGTTCGCCCGTGACGTTGCGCGTGCCGCTGGGCACAACCTATCGTGAATGCCTCGCAGCCGCAGGCGGCTTGACGACCGATGATCCCGTGCTGGTGATTGGCGGATTGATGATGGGCCAGACGACGGACAATCTCGACACACCCATCACCAAGACCGCGACGGGAGTGGTGATTCTGCCGCGCAGCCATCACATCATCGAACGCAAGCTCAAGCCGAACAAGGTGCAGGCTAAAATCGGCAAGTCCGCGTGCGATCAATGCCGTTATTGCACGGAGTATTGCCCGCGTTTTCTGCTCGGCTACGCGGTCGAACCGCACCAGGTCATGCGCAGCCTCGCCTTCACGGCCACCGGCGCGGACTACTTCAACCAGTGGGCATCGCTCTGTTGCTCCTGCGGCCTTTGCACGCTTTACGCCTGCCCGGAGGAGCTGTATCCGAAAGAAGCCTGCGACGACGCCAAGGCTGAAATGCGCCGCGCGAGCTTGAAATGGACCGGCCCGACTACAGTGAAACCGCACCCCATGCACGATGGCCGCCGGGTTCCAATCAAAACGCTGACCCGCAAACTTCACGTTCAGGATTACGATCTCCCCGCGCCGCTGCGTGCGGACGGGGTATCGCCCGGTCGCCTGGTGCTGCTGCTCAAGCAAAGCGCGGGCACGGCGTGTCAACCAACCGTACGCGTGGGCGATCGCGTGAGTTCAGGGCAGGTTGTCGGCGAACCTGCGCCGAACGCGCTGGGCGCGGTGTTGCACGCGCCATTGGCCGGCCGGGTAAGTGAGGTCACGGAGCAACAGATTGTGTTGACGAGATGAAGACTACGATGCCATCGGCCAGTTGAAGACGGCCAAGGGCAAGGAATCGGGCGGCACGTCGCGGTTGCAGGAGCAGCTTGGGCATGGGTATGATGCGGCCTGAAACTTGAATCGCCGGACCAACAACGCACTCGTGCAAACCTTTGGCGTGAATAATCTGAATGAACTGACGAGCGTGAGCCGGGAGGGGACGCTGACGGTGGGTGCGCCGGGTTGTGTGAATCACCTGCTCTATCGCAGGCGAAAGCTGAACGGGAAGTGATACGTCAAAATCAAGAATGACCCGTTTACGCATACCGCTGCACCCGCAACACGGCCCGCATCTGATCCAGCAATGTTGGCGATTGACCCGCCGGATGCTCAGTCATAAAGTCGCTCCATGGACATAAAAGTTCATCCAAACCGCTTTCCTTGTTACTCCCCTAATACCCAGCATCAAGGAAAACTTTCCCTCCACATACATAGTTAGGCAGCAAGACATGTCACACGCCATTTCAAGCCAGTTTGTTCAGAGCGTCGCTGACGAGTTTTCCAGCCGTTACGATTGTCCTGTGTCACAAGATGACAGCGACGGTGAGTTGTGGATTGAGTGCCACAGTTCCTCACCAGCGCGGTTTCGTTCCTTGCTAACCTTTGGCATCACACCCGATTCAGTCACCGTGGCGTTTGATGGCCTCACTCGTCCGTTTATTGTGCGTCAAGGTGTCAGAGATGCAGAGACAGTTCGCCGAGAGGCTTTTGACTTGTTTGATGATTTGATAACCGAGCGACAGGTGGCTATTTCGTTTTGGCGTGGAAACGATTGCCTTGCCGTTGAGTTCATTCAGTATGAGCAGATTCACGAATGTAAGGGAGCTTGGCGAGATTCTGGTGCCAACCGTGTTCGTGTTCGCTCATGGCTTGGGAAGTATGATTATGAGTCGGCTGCCTAATCGCCAAAGGATTGGAAAGGACCCAGGCGCGTCTGAGTCGTCCGCTTTGACCTGTGAGGTAATCGCGCCGAGCGTGCTAAAAGTTTATCAGTCCCGGCCATTGTAGAATTTCGGCTTAACGTTCGAACCTGCCGCGCGGAGGCTCGGTCGCATGGCGCGCAAACTGCGAGTGCAATATCCCGGCGCGATTTACCTCGTGAGATAACGGACAAACCCTCTGGTTGGACCTCCCGCACCATTCGCCGTTTTGACCTCAACGTTCCTGCGCCCACTTATCTCACGGGGTGAATCATGTCATGAACCGGGGCGACCGGCGCAGGATGAAATGGCCAATTTGGCGGCCAATTGCGGCTGACTCAGGTTCAATATCAGCCGTTTGGCTCGCAGCCAATCGCCGAATGTTTTCAGAGTTGTCGGGAAGGGCTTTCTGCCTCTACGCTGCGTCGGAATGTGGACGCGTGAACCATGTTTTTTACGTTGTGCAAAACCCAACCGTCGTATCCCGCTGGGAGAGGGATTAAGGGTGAGGGAGAACCGCACATTAAAGCACCGCGTTCGTCTCGTTGAGCGTGAAGAGAGGAGCACACTTTCCCCCTCACCCCGGCCCTCTCCCGCTGGGAGAGGGAGAATCGTTCGCCGGCCTCCTGCATTGCCAAGCTCGCAAGACATCCGTTGGTTCGTTTTTTGGATCAACCAAACAGCGAGGACAGGCATATTGGAATTCCAACCATGCATGCCGCACGAAAACTGTTCCCTCTCCCAGCGGGAGAGGGTCAGGGTGAGGGAGAACGCCAAGATGTTTCACAAGCCAGCGCAGTATTCCCGCCAAGTTGCGAACGAAAGCGTTTCACTTTTTTGACCTATGCCCGAAAAATCCATCGGTCTGATTGAACTCTCAAGCATCGCGTCTGGTTTCCTGGTGGCCGACACGATGCTCAAGGCCGGCAACGTGCGCCTGCTGCTTTCGCGCTCGATTTGCTCCGGCAAATACATGGTGCTCATCGGCGGCGAAACCGCCGCCGTGGAGTCGGCCGTGCAGGCTGGCGATGAAGCGGCGAACGGTTGTCTCATTGACAGCTTCACCATCGCCAACGTGCATCCCGACGTGTTCATCGCGCTGGGCCGCACGCAGCCAGTCGAGCCCACCGGCGCGCTCGGCATTCTCGAGTCGTTCAACGTCGCCACGCTGATTCAGGCGGCTGACGCGGCGGTCAAAGCCGCCGCGGTGCAATTGCTGGAAATCCGCCTTGCGATGGCCCTGGGTGGCAAAGCGTTTTGCACGATGACCGGCGATGTCGCTTCCGTGCAAGCCGCCGTGGACGCGGGAAGGAAGGTCATCGCGGAAGCCGGCGTGCTGGTGAATGCCGTCGTCATTTCGCGACCGCATCCAGACGTGTATCGCGAAGTGGTTTGAACCCCGCCGGCCCGACAGGCGACTTACGCATGGCATGAAAAACTCTCTGCGCCAATTCATCAACCGCATCGGCATCGTGGATGTTCACGAGCATCACATGCCGGAAGTGCTGTTGAACCGCGACGTCAATCTGCTCCAGTTGTTCCGCCAGAGTTACGCGGGCTGGACCCAGGCGCGGCCTTATCCGCTGCCCTCCGAAACGCGCGCGGGCGATCCCATGCTGGCCGATGCCGGCCCGACCACCTGGGAAGCGCTCGCGCCGTTCCTGGAGCACAGCGGGTCGTCCATGTTCGTGCGCAACCTCGTAGGCGCGGTCACGGAACTCTACGGCGACGGCGGACCGGCCATCACCCGCAAGAACTGGCGGACCCTGGACGCCGCCGTGCGGAAGCATCATCGTCGGACGGACTGGTGTCAGGCGGTGTTGCGCCGCGCCGGCATCGAACGCGTGATTACCGATCCCTACAACGACCCGCTGCTCAACGCCCCGCGCGCCTTGGGGAACAACTACCTTTCGGTGATGCGCATCAACTCTTTCGCGTGCGGCTGGCATCCGGCTGCGTGCGATCACAATGGCAATCGCGGACACGCGCTCATGCGCCGTTGTGGTGTGCAGCCAGATTCCCTTGCCGCCTATCTAGCCGGACTGGAGAAAGTCATGGACGGACTTGCCGCGCGGCATCAAGTCGCGTTGAAGAACGCGCTGGCCTACGACCGCGACGTGACGTTTGATGAACCCGATGAAAAGCTCGCCCGACGCGCGTGGGGCAAACCCTCCCCATCACCCGCCGAGAAGAAAGCCTTCAGCGATCTGATTGTGGACCGCTTCTGCGAACTGGCGGGCGAACGCAATGTGCCGGTGCAGATGCATCTGGGCACGGCGCTCATTCGCGGTTCGCATCCCCTCAAGGCGGCCGGATTGTTTGAGCGCCATCCGCAAACTCGATTTCTCCTCATGCACCTGGCGTATCCTTGGAGCCGCGACCTGCTGGGGCTGGCCTTTGTGTATCGCAACCTCTGGCTCGACCTCACCTGGTCGCTGCTCCTCAGTCCTTCGCATTTCAAGCTGGCGCTGCATGAAGCCATCGAAGTCCTGCCCGACGAATCCCGTTTAATGATTGGGGGCGACAACTGGCACGTGGAAGAAACCTACGGCGCGATGCAGTGGGCGCGGAGATTGATTGGTGAAGTCCTGGAGGAAAAGGTGGCCTCCGGCTATTTCCGCCGTGCAGATGCCGAGCGTCTGGCCCGGAAAATCCTGCGCGAGAATGCGATCCGGTTCTTCAAACTGGAAGGCGGCGAGTGATCGGCTCTGGAGCACAACTGTCGCCACCCTGACGGCCTGCCGATGATTTGCGTTGCAGGCTGATTCCCATGACCGCGGGCCGCCACGCCCCCGTTTCACGACTGTTCCCACGCGTTCAGTTCCGCGCGCACTTGCTCCATCGGCAGACCCACCACGTTGCTGTACGAGCCGGAGATTTCTTCGATGATCAACTCGCCGTGTTCCTGGATGGCGTACGCGCCGGCCTTGTCGAGCGGATGGACGAGGGAGAGATAGTGTCGCACCTGTTCGCCGGTCAGGGCGCGAAACCGGACGTCCGTGGTGACGGCAAACACGCGCTCGCGATGGGCGCGCAGATGGATGAAGTTCACGCCGGTGATCACCTGATGGGTGCGCCCCTGCAAACGCTCAAGCATGCGCCGCGCCTCCTCGGCGTCCGCTGGCTTGCCCAGGACCTCACCATCCAGGAACACCAACGTATCGGCGCCGAGCACGAGGGCGTCCGGGAACTTCTTGGCAATCGCGCGGGCCTTGCGGTGGGCATTGAGCTGGCAAAGCTCCTGCGGCGTCAAGTATTCGGGCGCCAGTTCCGGCGCGTCACTGGGCAGGATTTGGAATTCTGACTGCACCTGACGCAACAACTCGGCCCGGCGCGGCGAGGCGGAGGCCAGGATTAGCGGCGGCAGATGCATGTGAGACTTGCGCGTTGTGTAAGTTCGGTGCGCACGCCGTTAAGTTAGGCCGCAGCCTGATGGATGTCGAGTGCCTGGCGTTGCTCCCGGCGCTGCTCAATTTCTCGATCAGTGGGAGTGGGAAGGATCGCGCCGCAGTTGGCGGGCCGGATCGCCGAAGCGGCGCGTCAAGTCCTCGCGCAGTTGCAGGCGGGCACGCAGCAGGCGGACCTTCACGTTGGCTTCGCTCAAACCCAGTGCCTCGGCGGTTTCCTTTACCGACAGACCCTCGACGTCACGCAGCACGAACACCAGCCGGTGTTTGTCGTCCAGTTGCGCCAGCGCGGCGTCGAGCAGGCGGCGAGTTTCGTTGCGTTCGACCAGTTCTTCCGGGGAATCGCGCCAGTCCGCGATGAACTCTGGATGCGGAACGGCATCGCATTCCTCGCGCGGCTCGGTGGCGGCGTCGAAGGAAACGGTGTCCAAACCCTGCCGTTTGCGAATGATCTTCAGCGCGGCAAAAGTGGCGATGCGATTAAGCCACGTGGCGAAGCTGGCTTCCTCGCGAAACTTGGCCAACCCTTCCAAAGCACTGATGAAAGCCTGCTGCGTGACGTCTTCGGCGTCATGCGGATTCTGCACAATGCGCAGGGCGAGGGTGTAAATACGCCGCTCGTGGCGATTGACGAGTTCCTCAAAGGCCGCGAGGTCGCCGACTTTGGCGCGGCGGACTAATTCAGCATCTGGTGGCAGCATTTCCATCTGTCAATTCCCCGCCGCCAGAGTAGCGAAAGCAACGCGCGCGTCTAGGCCGGAGAAGTCGCGACAAGGTGCATGGGTTTCGCAGGCCCAAACCGCCCGCTAAACGAGAACCCACGATAAAAGTTTCCTCTCCCGCAAGTCTAACAGGTCTGGAATAAATTTCTTTGCACTTCGTGTCAGCTTGCTAGGTTTGAACCAGTTTGGACATTCAACCACAGGTGAATTATGAATTCTGAATCCAATCGCACCCCACCTTCCGGCGAATCCCGCCGTTCGTTCATCCGCAAAACCGCGACGCTCGCCGCCGCCGCTTCGACCCCTGCGCTTTTTCGCACGCCGGTTTACGGGCAAAACACGGCGCCGTCGGCCAACGTCACGGGCGCCAACAACCGCATTGCCGTTGCCTATATCGGCACGGGTAAGCAGGGCATGGAGCACGTGCGGTCGCAGAAGAAATTCGCCCAGGATAACAATATCGTTCAGGCCGCCGCCTGCGATCTTTATGCGAAGCATCTTGAGTCCGCGAAGAAGACCATGAACCTGACGGACGCGGACGGGTTTGCCGATCATCGGCGGTTGCTCGAACGCAAGGACATTGACGCGGTGATTATTTCCACCGTGGACAACTGGCACGCGCAGTGTTCGATTGATGCGGTGGAGGCGGGCAAACACGTCTTTTGCGAGAAGCCCATGACACGCTATCTGGACGAGGCGTGGCGGGTGTATGACGCGGTCAAGAAAAGCGGCAAGGTCTATGTCATCGGCTCGCAGGGGTGCATGGATGCCAAGTGGCACAAGGCGGCCGAATGGGTGAAGGCCGGCAAGCTCGGTCCGCTGGTATGGGGCCAAGGCTCTTACTGCCGCAACAATCCGAAGAACGACGAATGGCAGTTTCCAGTGGATCCCGACGCCAACGAGAAGAACCTCGATTGGTTTCGCTGGCTGGGCAAAGCGCCAAAGATTCCGTTCAATCCGCAGCACTATTTTAGCTGGCACAAGTATTACCTCTACAACTCCGGCCTCATCGGCAATCTGCTGCCGCATCGTTTTCATCCCATGATGCTGGCGACCGGCAACGCGGAGTACCCGCGCCGTGTCGTGGCCACCGGCACGAAGAAGGTCTCCACGGAGCGCGAAATCACCGACACGACGCATTTGCTGGCGGAGTATCCGAGCGGACTGACACTGGTGGTCGCCGGGAGTACGGTGAACGAACAGGGATTGCCCGACATGCTGCGCGGCCGCAAAGCCACGCTGAGTTTTGCCTCCAGCCAGAATCGGGTGGAGTTGAAGCCCGAGCGCATTTTTGCGGAGGAAATTGACGCCGAGGAATTCAATGATCCGACTCCGGTCGAAAGCATCGCGCGTTTGGAGAAGGACTTCTTCGACTGCATCCGCTCCGGGAAAACGCCGGTGGCGAATCTGGAACTGGCCATTCGCGCGCAGACGGTGCTCTGCATGGCGGAAATGTCCGAGCGACTCGGCCTCGCGCTGTTCTACGACGAGCAGAAGCGGGCGCTCAAGACCAGCGATGGGAAGGTCGTGCCGCCACTGACGTACGACACGGTGGTGCCCGTCACAGCTTGAGCCACCCGCCGCAAGTTCATCGAGCTTTGCGTCCGTTGGGAAACCCTTTGCGCTGCAATAGGTTCAACCCTCGCGGGCCGCGAAGCTCTCGGAGCGCGGGTGGTCCCCGCCCGCAGCACCCCTGCTTGCAGTGAGACGCCAGGATTCCCCGACGCTCTCCAGACGGCCAACCCGCTGCGACCGGGGACCGGTCGCGCTCCGATTTGCCTGCGGCTTCGCCGCGCTGTGCTGCGGTGTATCACAATCCTCGAACACCGCGAGGATGTTGGAGTGCGGTGACTTGTCACCGCTTTGGCAGCATGGCCAGCTTGCCGGCCGGGCAGAGCCGCGTTCAGCGGCGCGGAGCGCAGTTTCGACCTTCGCTTGCGTTTGGCGGCGACAAGTCGCCTGCGGAAAGCGCGGACGAGTCCGCGCACTGCAAAGTGGTTGTGGTTTCGCCGCATGGGGTCCCCGGCGTTGCGAGGCAGAACGGGACAACCCGGCGCTCTTTGATTTCGGTCAAGGGTTTCGGTTCCGAATGGCGCATTGTCAGGGCATGAAAAAGCTTCGGATTTCCTGGGTGATCGGCTTCGCGCTCTGCTTCGTGGGTCATTCCCTGCCCGTCTCGGCGGCGGATTCGGCCAGCGTCAAAAAGCATTTCCAAGATCCGCCACGCGAATACAGCACAGGCCCGTTGTGGGTCTGGAATGACATGCTGACCGAGGAGCAAATCCGTTCCACGCTGCGCGACCTCGCCAACCAGAATGTCAAACAGGCCTGGGTGCATCCGCGGCCCGGTTTGATGACGCCGTATCTTTCGGACGAATGGTTTCAACTCTGGAAAGTTGCGCTCGACGAGGCCGAACGCCTCGACATGAACATCTGGATTTACGACGAGAATTCGTATCCCAGCGGATTTGCCGGCGGCTGGGTGCCGGAACTGATGCCCGAAGCGCGCGGGCGCGGTTTGAAATTGAGCGAAGCCAAGACCGCTCCGAAATGGGAGGACAATCTCCTCGCGGTGTACCGGCTGGATGGTGGAAGAACGGAAAACATCTCCGCCAAGGTCAAAGCGGGCGAAGCGTTCGGTGAAGGTCGGTTTGTGGTAGCGTCAATCCTTCGTGCCGGAAATTCGCCGTGGACGGCGAATCGCTCTTACGTGGATTTGATGTATCCCGGCGTGGCGGAGAAATTCCTGGAGATCACGCTGGAACCTTATCGCAAGCACTTCGGCGAACATTTCGGCAAGCGCATTCCCGGGTCGTTCACGGATGAACCGGAACTACGTCCCGCCGGCGGATTGCCGTGGACACCCGACCTGCCGGAGCAGTTCAAGAAACGCTGGGGCTACGATTTGATGGACTGTCTGCCCAGTTTGTCGCATGAAGTCGGTGACTGGCGCAAGGTCCGCCATAATTACTTCCAGACGCAACTTGACCTGTTCATAGAACGCTGGGCCAAACCGTATTTCGAGTATTGCGAGAAGAACAACCTGGAATTCACCGGCCACTACTGGGAACACAATTGGCCCAACTGCGTCGGGGTGCCGGACAATATGGCCATGTCCGCCTGGCAGCAGCGACCCGGGATTGACACCTTGATGAATCAGTATGCCGAGCACACGCATGCGCAGTTCGGCAACGTGCGCGCCTGCCGTGAAATCTCCAGCCTCGCCAATCAGTTCGATCGCCGCACGCTGTGCGAGATTTATGGTGCGGGCGGCTGGGACTTGCGTTTCGAGGACATGAAACGCATCGGTGACTGGCTTAGCGTGCTGGGCGTCAACACGCTGAACCAGCATCTCCAGTACATCACCCTCCGGGGCGCACGCAAACGTGACCATCCGCAATCCTTCTCGTATCACACGCCTTGGTGGGACGCGTATCACGTCTCCGCGCAATACCTCGCCCGGCTTTCGGCGGCGCTGTCGCAAGGCGAACAGATCAACCGCATTCTCATCATTGAGCCCACCACCACTGCCTGGATGTATCAGGGCAACGGTGGCAAACTGAACGCCATCGGCGACAGTTTTTTCAAGCTGCTCATGACGCTCGAAGCCGCGCAAATCGAATACGACCTTGGCTGTGAAGACGTGATCGCCCGGCACGGTTCGGTGAATGGCAAACGGTTCCGCGTTGGCCGCCGCGACTATGATGTGGTCGTTCTCCCGCCGCACACGGAGAACATCAACGCCGCTGTGGCCGATCTGGGGGAAGACTTTTTGCTCGGCGGCGGCAACATCGTTTGCCTGGGTGAAGCGCCCTCGCGCATGGACGGCGCGGAATCGTGGCGCGTGTCCGAAGGCATCAACGAACCCGGTTGGAAATTTGCCAAGGTCGAAGACGCCGTGGAGGTTCTCGGACGCTGGAATCGCCACGACGAATTCCGCATCACGCGGTCGGCCAACGACCGCGGCATCCTTTTCCATAACCGCCGTCAATTGACGGACGGCGAATTGCTGTTCCTGGTGAACACAAGCATCGAGTCGCCCTCGAAGGGTGAGCTTTTTTCCAGGCAGAAGGGCATTGAACAGTGGGACGCTTACAGCGGCAAGGTTCAGGCTTATCCCTTCAGTGCAGCGCCTGCCGGTGTGAATGCGAGCTTTGAACTGCCGCCGTCCGGCAGTTTGCTGCTGTTCCTTTCCAACAAACCTCTCAAGCCAGCGCCTGCCGTCAGCGAGGTTGTCACCGTGTTGCGGCCGCAAGGACCGCCTGCCATCCAACGCCTCGAACCCAACGTCCTCACGCTCGATTACGTTGATATCACCGCCGGCGGCGAATCGAAGAAAGATGTCTATTTCTACGACGCCCAACGCTTCGCTTTCCAGAGGAACGGGCTGGATCGCAACCCCTGGGACAGTGCCGTGCAGTTCAAGGATGAATTGATCTCAAAGACCTTCCCGGCCACCAGTGGCTTCACCGCCAGCTACAAATTCACCATCGAAGGCAACGTGCCTGGGAACCTGGCAATCGTCATCGAGCGACCCGACCTCTACACCATCACCTGCAATGGCAAGCCCGTAGCCGCCGAGGTAACGAGGCGGATTCCGCACGGCGCCGGCAGCAGCCCGGAATTCAAAGAGTGGTGGCTCGACAAGGCGTTCGGCAAAATTGGCATCGCCGCCGCCGCGCGCGTCGGGGAGAACGTGGTCACGCTCAAAGCGCAGCCCTTCACGATCTGGCACGAACTTGAACCCGCCTACGTGCTTGGCGACTTCACCCTGAAACCGGCGGACAAAGGTTTCGTCATCGCGCCCGGGCAACCGTTGCGCCTCGCGCCGGCCACCACCACGCAATCGCTGACGCACAGCATCAATTCCGATGGCACGATGTGGTTGAGCGCCGGCATCGGTTTCGGACAGGGCGCGGATGATCGCGCGCCCTATCTGGTGTTCGATCTCGGCCGCAACGCGAGTTTCAACAGCCTCCGCGTCTGGAATTACTGCGAAGCGCACGTCCACAACCTCACCTCGCGCGGGGCGAAGGAAATTCGTGTTTCCGCCGCGACCGATTCGCCATCGCCCGTGTTCGACCAGGTGCTTGGCAGCTTCACCCTCAAACGCGGCAATCCGCGCGGTGGCGCACCGGAAATCCTGCCGGCGGAAGCACGCGGCGTCCGCTTCGTGCGATTCGACTTCCTCAGCAACCAGCACGGCGTGAGTTATCCAGCCACGGGTGAACCGGAGGACAACGGCTTTGTTGGCCTGGCCGAAGTGCAGTTCCTCGCGGATGCCAGCCAACCCATCGCAGGTGTCCGGATTCACAAGGCATCCAGCGAGCTTCCCTCGCATCAACGAGTCGCCCGCTATCTGGTGGATGGCAGCGGCCTGAACGCAAAAACCACTGGCGGCTGGGATGAGCAAGGACATCCATTCTACGCCTCAGGCGTGGCGTATCGCGAGCAATTCAGCGTGGCCAATCCGAGCGGTGAATATCGTGTCGCACTGCCGAAATGGCTGGGTAGCGTGGCGAAGGTTTCGGTCAATGGCAAACCCGCCGGCTATATTGATGCGCCGCCGTGGGAGTGTGACGTAACGGAACAAATCAAGCGCGGCGACAACGACATTGAAGTCACGGTCATCGGCACGCTCAAGAACACGCTGGGACCGCATCACGGTAATCCGCCGCTGGGCAGCGCCTGGCCGGGCATGTTCCAACGCGGACCGAATCCCGGCCCGCCGCCGGGCGAGGCGTATTCCACAGTGGGCTATGGCTTGTTCGAGCCTTTCGTGTTGAAGCAGGTCAAGTGAACTGGCGTCACGGAGCAAGGCAAGCTTGACTTCTCCGGGCAGAGGGATAAGACGGGCACGAGTCAGAAGCAGGAATGACCGTTCCTTCCGCGCCGCGTGGGGGCACGCGGCCTACATGAAACGCCGCGTGAGGGCACGCGGCTACAGAAGCGGGGCGGGAATTGGCCATGTAGGCCCGGTGCCCACACCGGGCGGATCCTCGAACAAACTGTCAGACCACAATAAATCGCTCACGAATCATGAAAACCCGAACCCTGCTGCTGCTCTGGTCGTACTGTGTGACCTCGCTCCCGTTGGCGGCCCAAACCAATCTCACCCCCGCCATCTTCCCGGATGAAGACACGCAGACGCCGGAATCGCTCCGGCTCGTCTGGCCTGCCACGCCGGGCCTCCGTTACGAGGTCCGGCAATCCACCAACCTGCAATCATGGACGACCGCGCCCGGCTTTCCGGCTGCGGCCCCGGGACCGGCGCAACAGATGCCGTTTTCGCCCGCCGGCAATGCCCGCTTCTTCCAGGTGCGGGAACTCGACGAGCAACCGCCCGCCATCGTCAACCAGTACCCACCGGATGGCGGTTTCGCCGTGCCACGCTTTGCCAACCTCACGCTGCAACTCGCCGACGCCACGGGCATCAACACCAATTCCCTTCAACTCACCGTTGGCAACCTTGGCACGTTCACACTGGCCAGTCCGCAACTGACCTTCAGCAACAACGTCCTCACCTTCCTCAACGGCGGCAGCATCCCGCTGGGCGGTTGGAGTTCAAACGTCACCGCCACGCTCATCGCCGCCGACACCCGCGGCAACCACGGCACGAACACCTGGAGCTTTGATCTCGAACTCCAGCCCCAGGTCGTGACCAACCTGTTTGTGTTTGGCTCGCCACAGGCCCAGCGCACCGGGCAACGCATCGGCAACATTCCCACGGCTGCTCTGGCCGCCCGCTTCGGCCCGATCCCGATGGGCGACGGCGATCCGTGGACACTCGAATTGGTCGAGAGCAACCGGCTGGTTCTTTCCTACACGAACACCGCCCCCGGCATTACCGTGGACACCTACCTCTGCAACCTCACTCCCGTCACCGCTGACGAAATCTTTTACCGCAAGGTAACTTCATTGAGTAACAATCCCGCTGTCAAACGGCTCACCCTCTTCACCGTGGACGTGCCCCTGGCAGAGATCATCCTGGAAGGTTCGGCCTCGCTCTCGGCGGAATCCGTCATTTACGAACTTGGGACGAATAACCTCATTATCCGGGCGTACGCCTTCGATCATACGTTGATTCTCCCGTCGCTCGGCACCGATAAAAGCGGCACGACCGTCTATAACCAAAACGGCGTGACCCTCACGCTCAACGAGGCCAAATGGCTGTTCGCGCCATCGCTCAATCTTTCCTTTGAAACGCGTGATCTGTCCCTGCAACGCTTCGCGGCCCGGTTTGAAGGCGGTTTGCAGACGGCGCTGACTCCGGAACTGGCTTTTAACGGCACGGTCAGCGGCACTCGGTCGTTCGATTTGTTCGCGAAGAATCACCTCATCTATCTGGGGCAGGCCGGGCCCGTGCCGGTGTGGCTGCATCTGGAATTCAGCCTCGGCGCGGAAGTCGGCTACACTCTGAGCGCCGCCGCCTCGCTGTCCGCCGGCGTGCGGCAGGACGTGGACCTCACCTTCGCGGCCGACTACGTCAAAGACCGCTCCCCCAAAGTGGCGTGGCAGCCCTCCGTGACCCCTTACCCGCTGCAGATTGTGCCCTTCACCTATCAGATCAGCGGCTCGGCCAGCGCGTATGCGAAGCTGATTCCGCAGATTGATTTGCGCGTGAACAGTCTGGCCGGAGTTTATGCCAACGTGGACCCGCGCGTGGAAATCACCGGCAGCGCCACGCTCGTCAACAACCAATTGACCAGCGCCAGTTGGAATCTCGTGGCCGCGGCGGATTTGAACATTGGCCTCAGCGTGATTGGCTTGGACAATGAAGACCTCCCCGCCTTGGCGCCGTTCAACCTGTTCCGCCGGGAATGGGGCGAGGTTTATCCGCCGCCGGGCCAACTGAGCATTCAAGTCCAACCGCAAAGCCGGGACGTGGCGCTGGGCGGTTCGGCGACGTTTTTTGTTTCCGCCACGGCGAACCAGAACATCAGTTATCAATGGTATGGCAAGGGGGTGCCGCTGGCGGGGAAGACCAGCTCCAGTTTGACGCTCAACCAGGTGAGCTATGGGCATGCGGGCAATTATTACGTGCGCCTCAGCAGTGGCGGGCAGACGCTCGATTCCGCCGCCGCCACGCTGACCGTGCGCCCGCCCAACCAGCCGCCCTCGCCCGCCGGCCTGGCGCTGATTCCCGCCGGGAACTTCACGATGGGGGACAACTTCAACGACTCGGACATCTCTTGGGGTGAGCGTCCAACTCACACCGTCTATGTCTCGGCGTTTTACATGGACCGGTATGAGGTGACGAAGGCGTTGTGGGACGAGGTGTATCAATGGGCCATCACCCACGGTTACAGTTTCGAGTATGGCGCGCAGGGGAAGGCGAACAATCATCCGGCCCACACGATGACGTGGTATGACGCGGTGAAGTGGTGCAATGCGCGGAGCGAGAAGGAAGGGCGGGTGCCGGCGTATTACACGAGCGCGGCGCAGACGACGGTGTATCGGAGCGGGCAGGTGGACGTGCAGAATGACTGGGTGAAGTGGAGTGCGGGGTATCGCTTGCCGACGGAGGCGGAGTGGGAGAAGGCGGCGCGGGGCGGGAGCAGCGGCCAGCGGTTTCCGTGGGGGAACACGATTACGCACAGTCAGGCGAACTACTGGGCTTATCCGTCTGGTTACGCGTACGACATCAACCCCACGGAGGGTTACCATCCGAACTTTCAATCTGGCGATTATCCCTATACCAGTCCGGTGGATTACTTCGCGCCGAATGGGTATGGGCTGTACGATATGGCGGGGAATGTGTGGGAGTGGTGTTGGGATTGGTGGTCGGTCAGTTATTACGGCACGTCACCGTCGAGCGACCCGCGTGGTCCCACTTCAGGCTCGTACCGCGTGCTTCGGGGCGGCAGGTGGGCCTACCTCGCGCTCTACTGCCGGGCGGCGCACCGCGGCAGCTACTACCCGGACTTCAGGGACATCGGCATTGGATTCCGTTCCGTTCGACCCGCAGGTCAGTGAGCTCAAGAGCGGCTGGGCGGAGCAGGCGAGGCAAGCGAGGGACGAGCGCGGCCTGACTGCGGAGCAAAGGTGGTAGGGCGCGCCACTCCGTGCGCGCCGGGGTGTGGCCGGTAGGGCGCGTCAGT
>JAANMU010001022.1_pt1 | contig 28406 bp, 25 predicted proteins | sample 7279701 | NCBI WGS metagenome assembly JAANMU01 (sample SAMN14094539, study PRJNA606508) | bioreactor metagenome | isolation source: A lab-scale SPAN reactor treating ammonium-rich wastewater day 57 | place: Ireland: Galway | collected 2017-03-13 | reverse complement strand
ATAAGGCTCTCGCCGAATTCGAGGGCGTTCTCGCCGGCGGTTTTTTTCGGGTCGAAGAAGGCCTTGCCCCGGATCCGGTGGTCCAAACCGCGCTCCGCGACGGTGAAAGTCGTCGTCATCGCGCCGAACTCGATGAGCCCGATGCCGCGCGTCGCGCCCAGGCGCAGCGCCAGGCTCCCGGCCAGGCGGCCGGCGATCGCGCCCATCCCGCCCGAGGCCACCACGATCGCGGCCTGAGTGGTGCAGCGGTTGATGGTCTGCGACTCCTCGAAGGCGTCGTTCAGAAAGCGGGTCTCGTGGGATTTCTCCAAGGCGATGAATTTTTCATAGGCGTCTTGCACCTTCCCTCCGACCAGGAGGCGGTGGACGTCGATGTACTGGGTCTGGTGATCGAGGAAGGCGGGGGCGAGCTCGAGGTCCTCGTCCCGCCAGAAGCGCGGCAGGTTGATGATGGCGTCGGTGAGGCCGGCGGACTCGATCTGTTGATCCAGCTGGGCGATGCGCTCATTGACGGCCAGCCACAGGGGACCCGCGTCGGCGAGGCGCAAGACCTCCAGGTAGTCGTCGGGGCTCGGCCGCTCGGCGCCCTCCAGGCGTTCGCGCAACTTCTTCCAGCCGGGGAAATCCGGCGCCTGATCTTCGTAGCCGGAAAACTCCTCGAGGATGCGCCCGCGCAATTCCTCGACCCAAAGCGGGCCGAAATCCCCCGGCCGCGCCGCCAAGGCCTGCAGGTCTTGCCAGATCGCCAGTTGCTCGGGGCTTGGCTCGCTCTGCCTCCGCAGCTCTTCGGCGATCGCGTCCTCCAGTCTTTGGAACAGGCGCTCGGCCCCTTGACGCCAGCCCCGCGCCTTTCCCTCGATAAAGGCGACCGGTGAGGCCCCGGCCGAGGCTGGGTGGGAGCTCTCGGCCGGCGAGTTCTCCGGCGTCCCCGGCGGAGACGCAGCGAGGATCTTGCCGAGTTGGAGAATGGGTACGGTCATCTATTCCTCTGGATACAAGGGGGGCACGGCCGCATCGGCGGAAACCCCCACGCGGAGCTTTGCAGCAAGCCTGCCAAAGGCGGACGCAAGGCCGGGCCAAGGATTTTCGGATATTCCAAAGGATTTTCCGAGAAGGGCGGGGAGCGGCGACCCCAAACGAGAAATTTTAGGAACCGCCCTTGTCGAAAAGCGGGCTGAGGAAGACCTGCAAGATCAGGCTGAGGCCCGCGAAGGGCAACACCCAAAGCGGGCTTTGGTGGAGAAAGACCAGGACCAGGCCCAAAATGGCGACGGCCTCGGCCATCGCGATGCGAGGGATCTTTCCGAGCCCAGGCAAGACCAAGACCGCGCCGATCAGGATCAAGGCGAGGCCCGCGAAGACGTAAATAAGGATCTGGAGATCCGGCAGGACCCGCCATTCATAGGTCCAACCGTTGGACTGGGCCAAGACGAAGGCGATGACAACGTAGATCAGCGTCGCCATGAAAAAGCCGAGGGAGAGGACGAGGGCCTGGGGCATTTTGGGAGCGGGATTTTCCATGTCCCATTTTTATCGGGGAGAGGGGCCGGAGTCCAGCGTTCCCCTCCGGGAGAGCGCGCCCCGCCGCCGGCGACCCCGCGACGGCTCCCCGGGATCGCGCGGGAATTTCTTGTCGATTTTTGCCCGTGGCTGCCGGATAATGCCGGAATATGAAGAAGATCCGCGAAGATATCTATACCTGGAGCGTCTTCAACGAAGAGAAGCAGCTCGATTTCAACGGCCTCTATCTCAAGACCGCGCACAAGCCGGTCGTGATCGACCCGCCGCCGCCCTCCGCCGCCGACTTGGAAGAGATGGAATTTTTGGGGAAGCCGCACCACATCTACCTGACCAACAAGCATCATACCCGTGCCTCGGCCTTGCTGCGCGAGCGCTGGGGTTCGCGCGTCTTCATCCACGAGGACGACGCGCCCCTGATGGAGATCCCGGTCGACGGCACCTTCAGCGACGGCGAGCTGCTGGAGGGCGAGTTCGAAGTCATTCGCATCCCCGACGCCAAGACGCCCGGCGAGTGCGCCTTCTACTGGAAAAAGAACGCCGCGCTGATCGTCGGCGACGCCATGATCGGCAAGCCGGAGGGCGCCCTCAGCATGCTGCCCGACGAAAAATTCAAAGACCCCGCCCGCGCGCGCCAGGGCCTCTCGGTCCTGCGCGGCCTCGACTTCGAAAAGCTCTTCGTCGGCGACGGATTTTCCATTTTCAGCAACGCGAAGCAGGCTCTGACCGAGTTCCTCCAAAAAGTGCAGGGTCTGTGATGCGCGTCCTGACGCTAGGCACCGGCGCGGGCCGCCCCACCCTGCAGCGCCACACCTCCGCCACCGCCTTGGAGTACGAGGGCGAGACCTTCCTCTTCGACTGCGGGGAGGCGACCCAGCTCCAGCTGATCCGCTCGCCCCTCAAGTGGGGAAAACTCACGGCCGTCTTCATCGGGCACCTGCACGGCGACCACCTCTACGGCCTCCCCGGCCTGCTGGGCACCTTAAGCCTGGGGGAGCGCCAGGACCTGCTGAGGGTCTTCGGTCCGGCGGGACTGAAGGAATACCTCCGCGTCCACCAAGAGACGAAGAGCCTCTGGATCAACTACCCCCTCGAGGTCGTCGAGATCGAGGCCCCGGGCCTGATCTTCGAAACCGAGCGCTACCAGGTCTTCTGCGCCCCTTTAAGCCACCTCATCCCCTGCTGGGGCTACGCCTTCCGCGAGCGGCCCCGGCCCGGAGCCTTCGACGAGGCCAAGGCGCGGGAGCTGGGCATCCCCGAGGGCCCCGAACGCATGGACTTGGTCCGCGGCCGCGCCGTGAAACTCGCCGACGGGAGGGTCGTCGCACCGGAAGGCCTGGTCGGGCCGCCGCGTCCCGGCCGCAGCTTCGCCTATTGTCTCGACACCCGCCCCTGCCCCGAGGCCCTCCAGCTGGCCCGCGGGGTCGATCTCTTGGTCCACGAGGCCACCTTCGGCTCCGAGTACCGCGAGGAGGCCCACCAATGGGGCCACTCCTGCGCCGAGGACGCCGCGCGCGCCGCGCGGGAGGCGGGGGCGAAACGCCTGATCTTGACCCACATCAGCCAACGCTACACCGAGCCCCAAATCTTGCTGCGCGAGGCCCGCCGGGAACACCCCGACTCCGAACTTGCCGAGGACCTGCAGTCCTTTTCCGTTCCCTAATTTTTTGTACAATTTCGTTCGTCAAACCCCGAAGGCCTGTTTTACAATCTTAACCTAGCCGGAGAGAGAGGCCGTTCAGGGAGGAGAACATGAGCCGAACCACCACCCTAGGGCACGAAGCCCGAGGTGCGCGCCGTCCCGCCTATTTCATCGCCAAGACACGAAAACCCGCCCCGCGCAGCGCGGAGGTCTCCTTCCATTATCCCAGCGCCTGGTCGGCGCCCTTGAACCCACTGGCCGGAGAGATGGAGGTCCGCGCCGAGGCCTGGCTGCGCGAACGGGGCGTGATTCGCGATGCGGCCGACGCCGAGAAATTCTCGCAGCTCGCCGCGGGCGAATGCGCCACCTGGCCCTTCCCCGCCGCCGACGCGGAGCGCTCGGAGCTGCTGACCAAATTTCTCGCCCTGCGAATTTTCTACGACGAGGCGATCGGCGAGACCGACGAGGCGGGGCGCGAGCGGGTCTGCGACGCGGTCGCGGGGCGGCCCTCGACCTGCCCGGAGGGCGACGTCTACTTGCGTTGCTGGTGGGAATTGGGCCGGGCCTGCGCCGGCCGCATGAGCCCCGACTGGCTGGAGCGCCACGCGCGGCGTTTCGCGGATTGGCTGCGCTCGGTGCGCGAGGAGGCGCGGGCGACCGAGCATTTCCGCAAATCCGGCCGCTACCCCAGCGCGGCCCGGCACCTGGAACGCCGCGGGCTGAACATCGGCATGATGCCGAACCTCGATTTCCTGGAATATCAGATGGGCCGCGAGCTGCCCGAGTCCATGCTCTGCGACGCGGACCTGCGCCAGCTGTGCTGGCTCGCCTCCGAGACGGTGGCCATCGTCAACGACGCCTACGGATACGCGAAGGACCGGCGCCTGCGCGAGTGCAACCTCGTCTCCTGCCTGGAGCAGGAGTTCCAGGTCTCCCTCGAGGAGGCCTTCCGCTGGGCCGCGGACATGCACAACGCGCGGGTGCGGGCCGTCCGGCTGCTGGAGGACAAGCTGCGGAACAAGAGCTACGACCGCAGACTGCTCGAGGCCTGGCTGCAAGGATTGAGAAACCTGACGCACGGCCTCGCCCGCTGGCATGCGACGGCGCCGCGCTACAGCTCGGTCCACGAGGTGGCCGAGGGCCGCCTGCTGCGCCTCCGGATCCGGGATTTTTAACCCGGGGCCCGGACGACCCTGGACGGGAAGGTTCTTTTTCGCCGGCCCCAGCTTATTTTCTCTTGAAATAATAGGTATTTAGGCTCAAGCTTCCGAAGGTGCTTTTTTTAGGTCCGGCCGTAACTGCTGAGCATGCCGAACCGATAATGATACAACGGGCGCGGCCAATCCAGGCCGCGAGGAATTGTCATCGTTTCCGTGGAGGAGAAAAACATGAAATTCAAGATTCAGGTATTGGCCTTAGGCTTATGTCTTTGGGGCGCGACGGCGCAGGCGCAAGAGGCCCGGCGCGTCATCGTGACCGAAGACGTCAACATCTGCGAATCGGAAAAATTGAAGGCCATCGTCGAGGCCGTCCAGTGCGTCGCCAACAATTGTCCGGATCCAACCGGCGAGAAGAAAAAGCTCTATGAAGACCGATGCACCATGCGGTCGGGCCTGCAAACCTCTGACGGCATCCGCCGCATCCGTGAGCGTGAAGGCCTCCCAACTCTTGAAAATAACAACGTCTCGGAGATCAACCGAGTGATCGTCGCCGAAGAGGCCCCTACCGAGGAACCCAAGCTACTGAGCCCCTGCGAGTGCCTGGCGAAGCTCAAAGAGAGATTCGCGGAGTGCGACATCGAGGTCTGCAAGCCGGAAGAGCCCAAGCAGCCCGAACAGCCGAAGACCCCGGACACCCCCAAAGAGGTGACGCCGGATACGCCTAAGGAGCAGACCGGGCCGAAGCAGTTTATGTTCGAAGGCAGCGGTTGCAGCCTGAACGCCGCGACCGGCCTGAGCGCCTTCGGCGGCTGGGCCCTGGTGCTGGCGATTCCCGCGGTTTGGGCGGCGCGCCGCAAAAAGAAATAAGCTTCTTGATCGTTCTAAATGAAAAAGGAGACGGCTTTAGCCGTCTCCTTTTTTTTTGAAATCGTGATGTTTAGCCCCGCGAGGCCGCCGCCGTCGCCCGGCCCAGCTCGATCATCTTCTTGATGCTGGACATCCCGTCGCTGACGGCGCTGGGCTCGTAGCCACAGTGGGTGGCGCAGTTGGCGCACTTTTCGTTGCCGCTGTTGGTGCCGTACTTCTCCCATTCGGTCGCTTCCATGTATTCGCGGTAGGTCTTCGCGTAGCCCTCGTTGGTCAGCAGATAACAGGGCTTTTGCCAGCCGAAGACGTTGTAGGTGGGCATGCCCCAGGGCGTGCACTCGTAGTCGCGTTTGCCCTCGAGGAAGTCCATGAAGAAGGGGCTGTTGTTGAAGTCCCACTTCTTCTTGTGCTCGCGCTTGTAGTCGAGCAGCTGCTTGAAGAAGGCCTGGGTGCGCTGCTTCGAGAGGAAGTGATCCTGGTCGGGTGCCTTCTCGTAGCTGAAGCCCGGCGAGATCGTCAGGCCCTCGACGCCCAGCTCCATCATGTGGTCGAAGAGCTTCACGAGGTTGTCGATCGAGTGGCCTTCGAAGACGGTGGTGTTGGTGATGACGCGGTGGCCCTGGGCGATGGCCGCCTTGATCGCCTTCACGGCGATGTCGTAGGTGCCCTCGCGGTCGACGCAGTGGTCGTGGTGCTCGCCGTAGCCGTCCATGTGGACGCTGAAGGTCAGGCGCTTGTCCGGCTTGAATTTGGGCAAGTTGCGCTCGAGCAAGAGCGCATTGGTGCAGAGGATGACGTAGCGCTTCTGCTTCAGCAGGCCCTCGACGATCTTCTCGATCTGCGGATGGATCAGCGGCTCGCCGCCCGGGATGGTGACCATCGGCGCGCCGCATTCCTGGGCCGCGGCCAGGGCCTGCTCGACCGAGATATTCTTTTTCAGGATGTCGTCGGGGAATTGGATCTTGCCGCAGCCGGGACAGGCCAGGTTGCAGCGGAACAGCGGCTCGAGCATCAGATTGAGCGGATAACGCTTCCGACCTAGGATGCGTTGTTTGAGAAGGTAAGTGCCGATTGCAAAGGCCTGATGTCCGGGAACTGCCATATAAACTCCCAAAATTTAAGGCATTATTAAACGGGAGGCTATACGGCCTTTCCTCGCCAAAGACAACCCCTTTTGCCGTCCATGGTCCCAGGCCCTGGATCAGGCCCCTTGAGTCCCCTTCAAGGCCTCCGCCTGAAAATGCGCGCGCAGCGCCTGGATGATCGGGTCGATCTGTCCTTCCATCACCATGTCCAGGTTATGCACGGTGAGCCCGATCCGGTGGTCGGTAAGGCGGTTCTGCGGGTAGTTGTAAGTGCGGATCTTCTCGCTGCGCTCCCCGGTGCCGACCATGCTCTTGCGCTGGCTGGAGATCTCGGCGTTTTGCTTGTCGCGTTCCGCCTCCAACAATCGCGCCTGGAGAATGCGGAGGGCCTTGGCCTTGTTCTTGTGCTGGCTCTTTTCGTCGCGGCAGATGACCACCTCGCCGGTGGGGATATAAGTCAGGCGCACCGCCGAGTCGGTGGTGTTGACGCTCTGCCCGCCGGGGCCGCCGGCGCGCATCACGTCGACCTTGAGGTCTTTTTCCTGGATATTCACCTCGACGTCCTCGACCTCGGGGAGCACCGCGACCGTCACCGTCGAGGTGTGCACGCGCCCCTGCTGCTCGGTCTTTGGCACCCGCTGCACGCGGTGCACGCCGCCCTCGTACTTGAGGTCGCTGTAGACCTTGTCGCCGCTGATCTGGGCGATGACCTCCTTGTAGCCGCCGATGCCCGTCGCATTGGTGTCCATCAGCTCGACCCGCCAGCCCCGCGACTCGGCGTAGCGGGTGTACATGCGGAACAGGTCCGCCACGAAGAGCGCCGCCTCGTCGCCGCCGGTGCCGGCGCGGATCTCCAAAAAGATGTTCTTGTCGTCGTTGGGGTCCTTGGGCAGGAGCAGGACCTTGAGCTGCTCTTCCAGCTCGGCGAATTCCTTCTCCAGGCGCGGGATCTCCTCCTTGGCCATCTGGCGCAGGCCCTCGTCGCTGTCCGCGAGCAATTCCTTGTTCCCCTCCAGGTCGCCCTTCGTCTTTTGGTATTTCTCGAAGGTGTCTACCAGCTCGCGCAGGCCGGCGTGCTCCTTGGCGATCTGCTGGAAGCGCTTGCTGTCGGCGGTGACGCTGGGGTCGCTCAGCTGCCGGGACAGGTCGTGGTAGTGGGCGACGACGTCTTGGAGTTGTTGGAACATAGAAAAAACAGCCAATAAAAAACCCACCTCGGTCACAGCCGGGCGGGTTCAAAAAATTGAGGAAAGCGGCAAGGGGTGGCGGAGGGCCCCCTATTGCTTCTGGAAATTCTCGTACTTCTTCTTGAAGCGGTCGATGCGGCGCGCGGTGTCGACGATCTTCTGCTTGCCGGTGAAGAAGGGATGGCATTGGCTGCAGATTTCGACGGTGATGTTGTCCAGGGTGGACATGGTCTCGATGATGTTGCCGCAGCTGCAGGCGATCTTCACGGCCTTGTATTCGGGATGGATGCCTTCTTTCATAATGTACTCCAATTTTAAGGCTGCGCTGTTTAACAGGGGGCTATTCTAATGTCCAGGCGATTCTCTTGGGAAGGGGTCAGCGGCCCAAAGGCCGTGGCGGCGGCCCCGAGGGCGTCGCCTCCCCCTCCGGGGCCTCCAGGAGTCCGTCCAAGAAACTCTGGATTTCCTGGTCGTTCAGGCCCCCGCTCTGTTTGAGGGCTTTCTTGGTTTTCTCAATATTATTCATAGCTTGGGAATCGGTCACCCCGCCCAGCCGCTCCTTCAGCCACTTGCCGGGGCGCTTGAAGGAGCCCGCATCGGCCATGTCCGGCAGGGTACCGGGGTCGGCCTCCGCCGGGGCCTCGCCAGCCTCTCGGATATAGCGGTCCTTTTTCAGAAAAGAGGGGATCGGGGGCATGACCTTGCCGCCCTTGCTTCGCGGAACGGGCGCCGGGGCCTTCTCCTGTTCCGAGGAGCCCTTGGTGAAGCGTTTGAAGAGGTCGCCGAGGCCCATGTCTCTAGTAAACCCCCCTGGAAACAAAAAAGATAGGGTTATCGCGTCACCCCAGCCGAGAGACACGCTCGGCTCCGCGCCTAGCGGGTCAAGGAATTCAACAGCCTCAAGACCGCGCCGTGATTCGGGAGGGTGAATCGGGCGGCGGTCGGGGGTCTCCCCACGCGAAGGGTGTAGGCCCTCTCCGGCAACGCCCGAAATAGGTCCTCGTCGGTGGCATCGTCCCCCACGGCCAAGAGGAATTCCGGCGGGTTCCTGCCGAGGAAGGCGAAGGCCCCCTCGGCCTTGGTGACGCCCTGCGCCCTCACCTCGACGATCTTGTTGCCGCGCAAGACCTGCACCTCGAGATTTCCCGTCCTTTGCAGCAGTTCGTCCAGCAACTCCTTCTCGCGCAGCGAAGCCATTTCGGGCGGCGAATTGCGAAAATGCCAAACCAGGGCGTACTCCTTCTCCTCGACGAAGGCACCGGGCAGCCGGTCGGCGTAGGTCTGAAGCAGGGCGCGGATCTCGGCCTTCCAGGGGTCGCGAAGCGGCCGGATCCGGCGCCAGGGCCCGAAGGGCCCGCGCAGCCAAGCGCCGTGCTCCGCCACCAAGGCTATCGGGATCTTGGCGAACCATTCCTCCAGGACCGCCCGGGGACGTCCGCTGATCAGGACAATCCGGCACCGCGGCAGAGACGCCAGGCGCTTGAGGAGCCGCGTCAGGCGCCGGGGCGGCTTCGCCTCCGCGGGGTCCTTGAAATACGGGGTGAGGGTCCCGTCGTAGTCCAGCAGCAGGGCCCGCCGCTTCGCCTTACCAAAGGCCGCAAGCATCCGGCGCGAGGCCTCGGCTGAGAGGGCCTTGGGGCCGGGCCCCCGCGCACGCCTGCGGACGGCGGCGAGCTGCTGGAGAAAATCGTCGGCCCAACGGACCACAGTGTAACGCTCGAGCCTCCCTTGCATGGCGCGGTTGCGACGGACCTGCTCCTCGACGGGCATTTCGAGCCCGAGGCGGATCGCCTCGGCGATCTCCTCGCGCGAATTGGGATTGACGATCGCCGCCTCGCCCAACTCGTAAACCGCGCCCGCCATCTCGCTTAACACCAAAACCCCGGTCCCGTCCCTGCGGCAGGCCAGGTATTCCTTGGCCACCAGGTTCATCCCGTCGCGCAAAGGGGTCACCAGCGCCACGTCGGCGGCGGTATAAAGACTGGTCAGAGCCGCCTGCGTCTTGGCGCGATACTGGTAGAGGACTGGCGTCCATTCGTGGGACCCGAAGCGTCCGTTGATCCTACCGATCGTCTCGTCGATCTTGCGCTTCATGTCCTGGTACAAGCTCATTTGCGTCCGGGAGGGAACCAACACCAGGTAGAGCCTGACCTTTTTTTGCCAAGCCGGGTTGTTTTCCAAAAAGAGCTCGTAACCCTCGAGGCGGTTGAGGATGCCCTTGGTGTAATCCAGGCGGTCGACCGAAAGGATCAGCTTGGCGTTGCCCAAGGCGCGCTTGACGCCGGCCCCCTCCGCGAGGACCTTGGGGGAGGAGGCGACCGCGCGAAAACCCTCATAGTCGATCCCCATCGGGAAGGTATCCGCCTTCACCGTGCGCCCGTCCACCTCGAGGAAACCGTTATGGTGTTCGTGGCCCAGGATGCGAAGCGCGCAACGCAGGAAGGCTTGGGTGTAGTCGTGGGTATGAAATCCGATCAGATCCGCGCCCAGCATGCCCTCCAGGATTTCCCGGCGCCATTTCCCCGGAAGCAGTCGGAAGATCTCGAAAGAGGGAAAGGGAACGTGCAGGAAGAACCCGATGGGGAGCTGCGGAAGTTTTTCACGGATCAGGCCGGGGAGCAAAAGCAGATGGTAGTCCTGGACCCACAGCACGTCTCCGGGCCTCACCTTCCGGAGGACCGCCTCCGCGTAAAGACGGTTCGCCTCGCGGTATTCCTCCCAATGATTTTCCTCGAAAACGGTGTAGCTCGGAAAAAAATGAAACAAGGGCCACAGGGTGCGGTTGCAGAACCCGCTGTAGAACCCGTCCAGGGTCCGGGGCGGAAGCAGGACGGGAAAGGACTTTTTGCGGGAAAACTTCCGCTCCAACCGCGGCCCCTTTTCGAGGTCTCGGATCCCAGGCCAGCCGATCCACAGATGGTCCGAGGCTTGGCCCTCCGCACGGGAGCGCCACTCGAGGTAACTATGAATCCCCGTGGCCAAGCCGCCCACGCTGGGCCGAAGCTCGAAGCTCCGTCCTTTCTCGAAGGCGGTTAGCGGCAAACGATTGGAGACGATGACAAGCCGCACGGGCCGTCCTCCTTTCGTTAGGGATGTTCTGGCGGCGCTAGGAAGAGAGCGGGGCCTCTCGGGATGCCGCGAGCAGATTAGCGGTGTTGATGAGCGCCATGTGGGAGAACGCCTGGGGGAAATTCCCTAGCAGCTCTCCGTTTTCAGGGTCGATATGCTCCGATAAAAGCCCCAAATGGTTGGCATGGGCAAGGACTTTCTCGAAAATTTCCTCCGCCCGGGAAATTTCGCCGATCGAGACGAGGGCCTTCGCGATCCAAAATGAGGCCAGCACGAAGGAATTCTTGGGCCTCCCGAAATCGTCGGGGGCGGTGTAGCGGAAGCCGAATCCGTCGCGCAATAGATCCGCAGCGCAGCGCCGCACCGTGGAGATCCATTGGGGGTCGGCACTTTCCAAAAAGCCCAGGCCCTGCATCCTCAGCAAGGCCACGTCGAGGACGTCGGATTCGTAGGATTGGGTAAAACTTTGCAAGTTCGCCCTCCAGGCCTTCGCCAGGATTTCCTCGCGGATCTGTTGCGCGAGGCTTTCCCATTCGGAGACGAGCTGCTCTTTCCCGAGAAACCGGGCGATGCGAGCCCCCCGATCCAGCGCCACCCACGAGAGCACCTTGGAAAAGGTGAAGTGGGCCTTCCGGTTGCGGTACTCCCAGATGCCGGAGTCCTCCTCACGCCATTGCTCGGCAATGGTGCGCACCAGAAATTTCACCAGCGACCAATGCCCAGCGGCCAACTGATCCACACCGCGCGCTTGAGAGTATTGATAAAGTGCCTCCAGAACCTCCCCGAAGACGTCGTTTTGCCGTTGCGTGGCGGCGGCATTGCCGACGCGTACCGGCGGAGAATTCCGGAAGCCGCGGAGGTGCGGAAGGACCCGCTCTTCCAGGTGGGTGCCTCCGTCGATGCGGTAGAGTATTTGGACCCGGCTCTGCTTGCTTTCGAGGACATTCAGCAAAAAGTTCAAGAAGGCCTCGGCCTCCTCGTAATGCCCCACCGAGGCGAGGGCCTCCAACATCAAGGAGGCGTCCCGCAGCCAACAGTAGCGGTAATCCCAATTCCGGCCCTCGCCGACGATTTCCGGCAGGGAGGTGGTGGGCGCCGCGATGATCGCCCCGGTTTCCTGGAAGGTCATGAGCTTGAGCGTCAGGGCCGAACGGAGCACCGCCTCCGGGGCGACGGCGGGAAGCCGGCAGCGCGAGGACCAGGTCCGCCAGTAGGTCTCGGTCTTGGCGCGCTCCTCCAGTACCCCGGCGATGTCGGGCGCTGCGAGATGCTCGTGATAGGAGAGCAGAAAAAATTCCGGCCGTTCCAGCCGATAACAGCCGTTGCCCAGGACTTGATCGAGCGGGAAGCTCGCATAAAGAAACACGTCTTCCTGGCCGTGGCGAGCGCAGGCCATGTTGCCTTGGATGTCCAGGGTTGTGACGCCCGCGGCGTAATTCAGGCGCGGGAAAAACTGGACCCGGAATTGGGGACAACCGCGGATCGGCTCGAGGATGCGGTGCACCTCGGGGGGGTGCCAATACCGGTCCGCGACCCGGTGGCGCGGCATGTAATCGACGACCGCGAAGGCGTTTGGGCCGTCGTCGAACTCGGTGCGGAGGACGTTCGTCTCGGGCAGGTAGCTTTGCCGGATGCGCCCCTCCGTCTTCGGCACAATCCGGAAGTGGCCTCCTTCTTCGTCCAAAACTTTGGCGAAGATCGAGGGGTTGTCGAAATTGGGCAGGCACAGCCAGTCGATGCTGCTGTTCTCATGCACTAAGGCGGCGCTTTTGCAATTGCCGATGATCCCGTAACGCATTCCCCTTTAGGATCCCCCACCACCCTATAAAAAGTCCAGGGCGTCTTGCACCTTCCCGACGCGGATCAACTCGAGCCCGGCCGGCGTCTTTTCCGACGACCCTTTCTTCGGGAGGATGGCCCGCTGGAAGCCCAGGCGGGCAGCCTCCTGCAGGCGAATCGCCTCGCCGGCGACCGGGCGGATCTCGCCGCTTAAGCCAACCTCGCCCAAGACCAGCGTGCGCTTTTGCAGGGCGCGGTTTTGAAAGCTGGAGACGATCGCCAGCAGGACGCCCAGATCCACCGCCGGCTCGTCGACGTCGAGACCCCCGACCACGTTGAGGAAGATGTCCTGGCCGCCCAGGTGCAGGCCGACGATCTTCTCGAGCACCGCGCAGAGCAGGGCCACGCGCTGCGAGTCGACGCCCACCGTCACCCGCCGCGGCATGCCGAGCGAGCTGGGGGTCACCAGGGCCTGCAGCTCGGCCAAGAGCGGCCGCGTGCCCTTGAGGCTGCTCACCACCACGGAACCGGGCGCCAGCTCGGGGCTGTCGGAGAGGAACAATTCGGAGGGATTGGTGACCTCGACCAGGCCGCTGCCGCGCATCTCGTAGACGGCCAGCTCGCTGACCGAGCCGAAGCGGTTCTTGAAGGTGCGCAAGATCCGGTAGGGCTGGCCGCGGTCGCCCTCGAAATAAAGGACCGTGTCGACCATGTGCTCGAGGATCTTCGGGCCCGCGAGTGCGCCCTCCTTCGTCACGTGCCCGACCAAGAGGACGGTGAAGCCGCGGGATTTGGCGAGGTACAGGAGCTTGCCGGCGCACTCCCGTACCTGCGTCACCGAACCGGGCGCCGATCCCAGGTCGGGCTGATAGACGGTCTGGATGGAATCGACGACCAGCATCTGGGGCTTCAAGGCCTCGATCTGCGGCAGGGCCCGCGAGAGGTCGTTTTCGGTCATCACAAAAAGGTTTGGGGATTTCACGCCGAGGCGCTCGGCGCGCAGCTTGATCTGGTCGGCGGACTCCTCGCCGCTCAAGTAGGCGACCTTCCCGCCCGCCTCGCCCAGGCGCGCGAGCACCTGCAAGACCAGCGTCGATTTGCCGATGCCGGGGTCGCCGCCCAAAAGGATCACCGAGCCGGGGACCATCCCGCCGCCCAAGAGGCGGTCGAGCTCGCTCATCCGCGTCAAAACGCGCGGCGGCGCCTTGGTGCCGATCTCCTCGAGCGGGGCCAACTTGGATTGCAGGGAATAGAAGGTGTCGGCGCCCGCCTTGGGGCGCGTCAAGGCCTCCGGTCGGCCCTCGACGAAGGAGTTCCACGCGCCGCAGTCCGAGCACTTCCCCAGCCACTTCGGGGATTGGTAGCCGCACTGCTGGCATTCGTAGACGGTGGCGACCTTGGCCATAAGCCCGGCCTTAGCAGAATCGAAGCTCAAGAATCAAAGCTATTCCTCGGCTTTGGCGATCTGCCGAAAAGATCTCCCATCGGGAACGCCGCGACGGTCTTCATTGCGAAAGCTTCACCTGATAAGTCTCGGTCTTCTGCCCTCCGGAGACGCCGCAATAATACAGCGTGTGGGCCCCGGCGCTCAGCCCCTGCAATTCCAACTCCGGCCCCTTCGTCCGTTGGTCCAAGGTCGGCTGGTCGACGCTGTAGAAATACTCGTATTCCTTGCCGTCGATGCTTTGGAAAACGACGGAAAAGTTTTGCGTGCTGCTGCCCAGAACGCCCGGGCTGGGGATGACATGGGCCTGGATCGGCTTCACCTCGAAGGGATGGCTGAACACCGGGCTCTCTTGGCCCTGGGCGTTGATGTATTTGGCATAGAGGACGTGCTTGCCCTGGGCGACCTTGCCCGTGACTTGGTGATTCGGCAGCGGCGCGCCGGTCGAAGGATCCTTCAGGTGAGTCGAAAGCCCCGTGTCGATGGTGGGGTTGGGGTCGTCGATGGAATAGAAGATCCTTTGCACCTTCAGCTCCTTGGGGGTGATGGAGACGCTCACCAGATCCGGCAAGATCTCGACCTGCATGATCAGCGGTTGCTCCGCCATCGATCCGTAAAAGGCGGTCGACATTTTGTCGTACTCGTCCCGCTTCTTGTAGACCGCGTCCAAGGCCTCCTTGTCGAGGTAGTAACGCTTCACTCCGCCGGCCTCGTCGGCCTTTTTGAATTGCTCGAAGGCGGCCTTGGCGCTTTTGATCTCTTCGATGGTGACGTTCCCCGGACCCGGACGCAGGTATTCCTGGGCCAGCTCGAATTGAGCCGGGCCCAGCTGCGGATATTTGGCGGCCAAGAGTTTCAGTTTTTCGATTCGCTCGTTTCGGTCGGGCAGCAGCCGGATCGCCATCAAGGCGACCATCGGATTGTCGGGGTATTTGGCCTGCAGCGAGGCGTAGACCTGCCGCGTGACCTCAGGGCCTTGGGTGGTGTTCATCAAGGTCTGGTAGGCCAGATGCACGTCCGCGTAGTTGGGTTCCAATTCGAGGAATTTTTCGTAGGCCTTCAGGGCCTCGCCGGTATTGCCCTTCACCTCGTAGAAGCGCGCGTTGACGAAAAATTCCTCGGGAGTCTTGGGGTCGGGAATCACCGTCCCCGACTTCGACAGTTGGTCGATCTTTTCCTCGATGCGCCCGACCGTCCCCTTGATCTCGGTGACATCCTCGCCGATTTTCAAAAGCTTCGCCTGCAGGTCGGCGATCCCCGGCACGACGGTGGCCGTCACTCCCTTTTCGGGCGTCGCGGTAAAAAAGACCGTAATCGCCGCCCAGGTCACCGTGGACAGCGCGAAAAAGGTCAGCCAGCCGCCTATCTTCGAATTGAAGGTGGTTTCCAGTCCGTCCTGCTTGGCCCGTTTTCGGAAAAAAACCAAGGTCACGACAAAGCCCAGGGCCGCGACGACCAGCAGGTAAGGCGGCGTGTTGAAGCCGGGTTTGATGAAATCGCTGATGAAACCCGCTACGGCGGTGGTGATGCCGTAGGGCTTCGCGACGTGTTTCAAGGAAGGCTTGGCCAGCTCGAGATGTTTGAATTGCATGTTCCCCCCCGTTGCGGGGGATTTTAGCAAGGCGTCCCTATGGGGTCATGGATTATTTATCCCAAAAAAAAAATCCCCGGCCCGCCAGCGGCGGGACCGGGGAAACCTTGGCCGTCGGCCCCATGGGGCCTTAAGCGACTAGATGTCGTAGTACAGCGCGAACTCGTAGGGGACCGGGCGCAGCTTGACCGGATTGATCTCCTGGTCGGTCTTGTACTCGATCCACATGTCGAGGGCGTCCTGGGTGAAGACGTCGCCCTTCTTCAAGAAGGCGTTGTCCTTCTTGAGGTTGTTGATCGACTCTTCGAGCGAGCCCGGGACGCTGGGGATGTCCTTCAGCTCTTCGGGGCTCAGCGCGTAGATATTCTTGTTGAGCGGCTGGCCGGGGTCCATCTTCTTTTCGACGCCGTCCAGGCCCGCCATCAGCATGGCCGCGAAGGCCAGGTAGCCGTTGCAGGAAGGATCGGGCGTGCGGAACTCGATGCGCTTCGCCTTCGGCGAGGTCGAGAGCATCGGGATGCGGATCGCGGCCGAGCGGTTGCGGCTGGAGTAGGCCAGGTTGACCGGCGCCTCGAAGCCCGGCACCAGACGGCGGTAGCTGTTGGTGGTGGGGTTGGTGAAGGCGCAGGTGGCCGGGGCGTGCTTCAGGATGCCGCCGGTGTAGTGCAGGCCGAGCTCGGAGAGGCCGCCGTACTTGTCGCCGGCGAAGAGGTTGTTCTCGCCCTTCCAGATCGACTGGTGGCAGTGCATGCCCGAGCCGTTGTCGCCGAACAGGGGCTTCGGCATGAAGGTAACCGTGCGGCCGTGCTTCACCGCGACGTTTTTGATGATGTACTTGAACCACATGAGCTTGTCGGCCATCTTGGTCAGGCTGTCGAAGCGCATGTCGATCTCGCACTGGCCGCCGGTGGCGACCTCGTGATGCTGGGCCTCGACGCGGATGCCGACCTTCTCGAGCGTGAGGCAGATCTCGGTGCGCAGGTCCATCAGGCTGTCGGTCGGCGGTGCGGGGAAATAGCCCTCTTTATGACGTGGCTTGTAACCCAGGTTGGGGCCCTCGTCGCGGCCGGTGTTCCAGATGCCCTCGACCGAGTCGACGGCGTAGAAGGCCTCGTTGGAGCTTTGGCTGAAGCGCACGTCGTCGAAGATGAAGAACTCGGCCTCGGGGCCGAAGTAGGCGATATCGCCGACGCCGGAGGACTTGAGGAAGGCCTCGGCCTTTTGCGCGATGTGGCGCGGGTCGCGGGTGTAGGGCTCGCGAGTGATCGGGTCGTAGATGTTGCAGATCAGGCTCAAGGTGGGATGGGCCATGATCGGGTCCATCACCGCCGTGGTCGGGTCGGGGACGAGCAGCATGTCGGAGGCGTGGATGGGCTGCCAGCCGCGGATGCTGGAGCCGTCGAAGCCCTGGCCGCGCTCGAAAAAGCCTTCGTCGAATTCACTGATCGGAATCGAAAGGTGCTGCCAAACGCCGGGATAGTCGATGAACTTCAGGTCGACCATGACCACGCCGTTCTTTTTGGCGAATTCCACTACGTCTTTGGGTGTCATTCCCATGGGGATCTCCTTTAAATGATGACGAACCTGGATAGACCGTCGATCCGGCGCTAATGCGCCGCCTCGGGACTGTCAAGAATTCTCTATTAAAAAAACCGTGCTTAGTCGGGCTTGCCCAAAATAAGGGCAGCGGGTCCCGCCCAGCCCGCCCCTTTCGCCCAGGAAAGAGGCGGGCCGGGGGAATCCGGCTTAGATGGCGTTCGCGCCGGTCTCGCCGGTGCGGATGCGAATGACGTTCTCGACGGCCGAGACGAAGATCTTGCCGTCTCCGATGCGGCCGGTCTTGGCCGCGTTTTGGATGGTCTCGACCACCTTCGGCGCGTCCGCGTCGTTGACGACGACCTCCAGCTTGATCTTGGGGAGGAAGTCGACGACGTACTCGGCGCCGCGGTAGAGCTCGGTGTGGCCCTTCTGCCGCCCGAAGCCTTTCACTTCGGAGACGGTCAGGCCTTGGACGCCGACGTCCTGCAGGGCCTCTTTCACCTCGTCGAGTTTGAAGGGCTTGATGATGGCTTCCACTTTTTTCATGGTATTCCTTCCTTTAATTCAAATTCAAAAATTAATAGATGTAGCCTTCTTCGCCGTGCTCGGTCAGATCCAGGCCCTGGATCTCGGTCTCGGGCTCGGCGCGCAGGCCGAGCGTGGCCTTGATCAGATAGGCGATCACGATGGTGCCGATCACGGACATAACGATCGTGAGTCCCATCGCCTTCACCTGCTCGACCCAGAGGCTCCCGTTGGCGAGGACGTCTTTCAGGTTGGTGAGCAGGTTGGCGTTGACGTCGGCCGTGGCGAAGAGGCCCGTCAGCAAGGCGCCGAGGGTCCCTCCTACCGCATGGACGCCAAAGGTGTCGAGGGCGTCGTCGTAGCCCAACCAGTGCTTGAGCCGCGTCACCGCGAAATACGGAATCACGCCCGCGAGCACGCCGATGATGACCGCCGAGCCGACCGTCACGAAGCCGGCGCCCGGGGTGATGACGACCAAGCCGCCGACCGCGCCGGAGCAGAAGCCCAGCACGCTGGGCTTGCCGCGGTCGAGGTATTCGGCGAGGGCCCAGGCGAAGCTGCCGACCGCCGCGGCCACCGTGGTGGTCATGAAGGCGTTGGCCGCGATGCCGTCCGCCGAGACCGCGCTGCCCGCGTTGAAGCCGTACCAGCCGACCCAGAGCATGCCGGTGCCGACCATGCAGAGCACCATGCTGTGCGGCGGCATGTGCTCTTTGCCGAAGCCGATGCGCTTGCCCAGGATCATGCAGAGCACCAGGGCCGACCAGCCCGAGGACATGTGGACGACCGTGCCGCCGGCGAAGTCGATGGCCTTGATCGCGGCGTTGGCGTTCCAGACGCCGTTCATCAGGCCGTCGACGCCCCACACCATGTGGGCGAGCGGGAAGTAGATGACGAACATCCAGAGGCCGACGAAGAGCAGCACCGCCGAGAACTTCATGCGCTCGGCGATGGCGCCGATGATCAGCGCCGGGGTGATGATCGCGAACATCATCTGGTACATGCTGAATATGTTTTGCGACACCCAATAGGAGTAATTCGTGTTGGGGTTGGAGTCGACGCCCTTCAGGAAGGCGAAGTCCAGGTTACCCAAAAGCGGCCCACCTGGAGAGAAGACCAGGCTGTAGCCGACCGCCCACCAGAGGATGGTCACCAGCCCCGCGATGCCCATGCACTGGGCCAGGACGGAGAGGACGTTCTTCTTGCGGACGAGGCCGCCGTAGAACAGGGCCAGACCCGGCAGGGTCATGAACAGCACCAGGGCCGCCGAGGTCATCATCCAGGCATTGTGTCCGGGACCCGCGCCGGGCACCTTCGAGGCCACCTTGCTGTCGGCGGCGTCGGAGCCGCGCGCGGTGTTGTTGATGTAGGCCTCGAGGTCGGCGACGCGCTGGTCGAGGCTGGGCTCGGCCTTGGCGCTGCCGGTGGCGGCCGGGGCCTCCGCGGCGGGCGCGGTGGCCTGGGTTTCTTGCGCCTTCGACTCGAAGGCCTGGCTTAAGACGACGGCGAAGACTCCGGCCATGAGCATGGCCAGCCAGCCGCGTCGACGGGTTTTCGATCGCATGTTCCTCTCCTTGTGGTTGTCGTCTCCATGCCTCTTCGGACCTTCCCGGCCACGACCCGCTGGGGCCCTAAGAGGCGGATGCACGATGGGTCAAAAACTTAGCTCTTCATCACCGACGCCGCCTGGACGAAGTCGGGGTAACAGATGTTGCCGTGCTCGCCGTGATCCAGGCCTTCGCGCTCTTCCTCCTCGGTCACGCGGATGCCCATCACTAGCTTGAGGGCGTACCAAACCACCAGCGAGATAATCAGCGTGAAGGCGCCGACGGCGGCCACGCCGGTCAGTTGGGCGATCAGCAGCTTGGCGCCGCCGCCGAAGAAGAGGCCGTTGCCGGTGGTATTGGGCGTATAGACGTCTTGAGCAAAAAGTCCCAAGGCCAAGGTCCCCCAGATGCCGTTGACCAAGTGCACCGAGAGGGCGCCGACCGGGTCGTCGATCTTGATCTTGTCGAAGAATAACACGGCTACGACGGCCAAAGCGCCGCCGATGAGGCCGATGACAATCGCGGAGCCCATGCCAATGAAGGCGCAGGGCGCGGTGACCGCTACCAATCCAGCCAGGCAGCCGTTGATGATCATCGAGAGGTCGGGTTTCCCGATCAAGATCCAAGCGACCACGGTCGAAGATAGAATGCCCGCAGCGGCGCCGAAGTTGGTGACGACCGCGATGCGCCCGATGTCACCGGCCGCGGCGGCCATCGTCGAGCCCGGGTTGAATCCGAACCAGCCCAGCCAAAGGATCAGGGCGCCCAAGGTCGCGCTGGTCAGGTTATGGCCGGGAATCGGATGGACCCTGCCTTTGACGAACTTACCCTTGCGCGCGCCCAGCACGATGACGCCCGCCAAGGCCGCCCAACCGCCCATCGAATGGACGACCGTCGAGCCCGCGAAGTCCCAGAAGCCCAGCTTGGCCAGCCAGCCGCCGCCCCAGATCCAGTGTCCGGTGGTGGGATACATGAGGCCGACCAGGATGAAGCTGAATACGATGAAAGAAAGGAACTTGATGCGCTCGGCGACCGCGCCCGAAACGATGGTCGCGGCGGTTCCGGCGAAGACCAGCTGGAAGAAGAACTTGGTCCAAATCGGGACGCCGGTCCAGTTGATCGCCGAGTAGACGCCCTGATAGGCCTCGCCGGTGGCCGGCGAGTTGTCCGCGCCGCCCACCATCCAGAGGCCTTGAGTTCCGATGTAGGGATTGCCGTCGCCGAACATCAGGCCCCATCCGATCACGTAGAAGGCCAGGGAGGAGATGGCGAAGACGATGAAGTTTTTCGCGAGGATATTGACGCAGTTTTTGGATTGGCAGAGCCCCGATTCGACGAGGGCGAATCCCGCGTTCATCCAGAAGACCAGCATGCCCGCGATCAACACCCAGACCGTGTCGACCATGACCTTCAATTCGCCGGAGCTGGGGTCGGCGCCGAGCGCCAGGCCGGGGAAAAACCCTACCATGAGGACCAGCAGCAGGATCAGATGGATTCGTCTTCGCATGAGAGACTCCTTCGGGAATTGATATTTAGGCCCAGTCGAGTAAAAGCGTCCCATCGGGAGGCCGGGCACGCCGGCCAGGCGATTTTCGAACGCAAGGGAAGCTTGGGAAATCCAATCAGCAAGTCGCATGCCAGGCCGAATGACTTGTTAATATATTGAAATTATTTATTATTTATTAAAATACCCCGGCGGCCCAAAGCGACCCATTGCCTATTATTTAGGCGTCTGGACTCGAATTAGGCGGCCACTGCCTCTTTCTTGGGAGGGCGTCGGAAAACCGTTTTCCGCGGCTCGGAGCGAATATGGCGACCTTGTGGATCATCGACGGCTACAACTTCATTCGGCAGAGCCGGCGCTTCGCGGAGCTGGAGGCCCAAAACGGGGCCCGCGGTAAGGAAGCGGCCCTGCGCTGGCTGGGAGACTTCGGCTTCAAGACCGGGGAGCGGGTCTGCGTGGTCTTCGACGCCTATTCGCGGCTGGAGAACGAGCTACGGGAGGATCGCCGGCACGGCCTGAGGGTCTTGGCCTCGCGGGGCGGCTACACGGCCGACGAGGAGATCATCGCGATGGCCCGCGAGCAGGGGCCGGCCGCGGTGGTGGTTAGCTCGGACCGGGCGATCCAGGAAGCGGCCGTCAAGGCGGGCGCCTCGATACTGAAATCGGACGAGTTCGAGCGGGAGGTGGCGAAGATCCTGGAGGGCGAAGCCCCAGACGAGGAGGTCTTGAGGGCCCGGCGCCGCCCGGGCAAGGGCGACGCCTTCCGGCCGCCGAAAGAGAAGAAAAAAGCCTTGGCGCTACTCAAGAAATATCAGTAGATTTAGGGTTCCCTTCGCGCTAGCGAGGGTCGGCCATTCGGGGCGTAGCTCAGCCTGGTAGAGTACTTGCTTCGGGAGCAAGGAGTCGCTGGTTCAAATCCAGTCGCCCCGACCATTCTTTTCAACCACTTAGGGGATTGGCCCTAAGTGGTTGGAGAAATTTTCCCAGAATACTCCCACCATTTCATTTTTTCCCGCCATCCACGACCTGGAACTTGCCGCGTTGCAAGTCGTACATGGTCGGCAATTGGTCGACGGCCTCGCGCAATTGCTGGTCGTCGATTTCGGTATAGACCCTCATGGTCAATGAGACATCGGAATGTCCCATGAGTGTCTGGGCCACCTTGGGGTGCGTCTTGAACCTCGCCAGTTGGGTGCAGAAGGTCTTTCGCAGGCCGTGGGGGCTCACCCCCTGAAATCCGTGTTTCTTCAACGCACGGGTCACCGAGCCGCGAATGCACTTCACTCGGCTGCCGTCCTCGTTGCAGAACACGTAGTCCTTTTGGCCGGCCTGTCTTGGCAGGTAGTCCTTCCCGCCATGATGGATCTTCCGACAGCGTCCCTGGACGGGAAGAAAGTCTCTCAAGAAGAGAAGCTCCTCCCGAAGGTCGGCGTTCATCGGAATATGGCGGGTCCTCCGGTTCTTGGTCTGCCGGGTCTTGTCGTTGGCGACGGCGAGGCGCTTGAGTTCCCAATCGACATCTCGAAACTTCAAGTTCGTGACCTCACCGGGCCTCATGCCCGAATAGACCATGATGCGGATGACGGATTTCTGCCAAGTCGTGAGACCGTCCCATAGGGTGCTGAGCTCGGCGGGGCTTAAGGCGCGGCTGCCTTGGCTGGACTCGGGGAATCGCTTGATTCCCTCCATCGGGGATTTCGCCAAGTACTTCCACTCCACGGCTTTGGTGAAGAGCAGCCGAAGGACGCTCAAACAAATGTTCTTCGTCCTTCCACTGACTGGCCATGACGCGAAGTGCTTTTCGATATCGTGCCGCTGGATCTGGTTGAGCCTCCACCCCTTGAAACGCTGAAGCGGAAGCTTGAGGTGGTCCTGGTAACTTTGAATCGTCCCCAGTGCCCTCGACCCGACGGCGAAATCCGAAAAGAAGCGCTCGACCATCTCGCTGAAGTAGAGATGAACCTCCGGTTCGCTGCGGTAAGCTCCGGTCAGGAGCTCGTGCAGGACCAAGTGCCTTCTCTCTTCGGCCACCCTCCTGGATACTGGACCCAGTTGGATGTTCTTCTCTCTCCGCCCATACTCTCGCACCACGAGGTAAAAGCGTCGTTCACCCTTTTTGGTTTTGTAGTCTCGCAGATAAACGTTCGATCTCAATAGGATCTCTCCTTCCTTGGATCAAACGTCTCTTCTGTGGGCAGTATGCGGTTTGAGGACCTCCTTTTAAGCCAATCAACCACTTCGGAGGGGATGTATCGGCACTCCTTGCCGACGTAGAACCGAGGCATGCCCTCGCGGTTGTATTGGTCGATGGTTGACTTCGAAGCTCGAAGGTACTCGCAAAGCTCGGGGGTGGTCAAGGGATTGGGAAAGTCGGTAATCATGGACTGGTAGGCATTGCAAAGGGGCTTCCAAGCGGGCTTTGTGCGGTGCTGGGGAAGCTGGGAAGGGGTAATGCTCGGGGCCTATTTTCTTTAAGGCCTGAAGTTTAGATCTGGGCATACGGGCGATCCTTCGCACAGGATTTCGCCGTGATTTACTTCATGAGAATCTGCGGAATTACGAAATTCGAAATTGAAGGGCGGAAGAAACATTCCAATTTAGGTAGGACAAGATGGATTTCTGACCCTCATTTTTTCACTCGATCAATCTACGAATACGCCAAAACAGGTGCCTACTTTAATCGCCGTGGAATGGGGCATGCATCTATCCGCACTCATGATCTCCGTTCCCGTTCTTAGCGCAGCCTGCCATCAAATCGCGAGGTCTCTTTCGCGCCTTGGCATGATTCATTTCCACCGTTTTGCAGCCCAAGACATGGGCTTCGCCCATACCCAAATATCTGACATATCTGACACACCTGACGCAATTCCAGGTCTTGCATTAACTAATTGTAAAATAATGAGTTTTGGTCGTTTTTTGACTTTTTGGAAAACCCATATTTTGGTCCGACAATGTCGGACAATTGATAACCACATAAATTTCCTAATATTTTTTGTCGGACAAAATCGGACAATTTTATGATTCACAAAATTAGCATGCGTATATCCAACGAAACTTTTCGTTCGCTTCAGGAGGAAGCTAAGAAGTACCGAGTGAAGATTTCGGTTGTAGCGCGATGCAGGCTGATGCAGCCGAATGAAATACTGCCATCGAGAAAAAAATTCGATTCGGCGGAAGACTTTTCCCCTGGTGTCATGACGACAGAAAGGGGCCAGGCTGAAATATATCCCGGACCTCGCTCCCAATCGGAGTTCGCGGTTCTAGAAACGCTATACCTGCTGCGGGAATTCCTGTTCGAACGAAACGCCCAGATCTTGAAGCGAATCGATGAGAAGATGGAAAAACGGTTTGGGATTTATCGACAAAGAATATAAATTACGTACCGCTAATTTCGTCTAGGGAATTGGACATGTTAGTCTTAATTTAGTTTAGGGAAAGCGCGTTACGTTAAGACCGGGGAAAGCATGGGAAAATCGACCGAAAATCGGACATTCACCATTCGAAAATCGAACCCCATTGGGTTTGGAGGATTTTATGGCAAGTTTAAAAGAATTCGAAACTGCCCTCCTTCAACGAGAAGGCGATCCTTTTTATGCTGACCTAAATGAAAAGGTTGCCATTGCACTTCAAACAGCCAATTCCCGGGGATTAATAGGTAGCGGGGTAGGTGTGATGATTGTTGAGGGGGCAGTAATTAACTTAATAAAAGAACGGGCGGATATAATTTCGGCTGAATTGTCTGAAATAAAAACAAAAAAAGAGAATTTGCTTAAAATAATTAAAGATGTTTTGGAAAAATATGATTTCTTCACTAAAAAAATTCTAAAAAAACCAGCATGCTGGGGAGACGAGGCCGATCCAAGACAAAAGCTCCATGAACAGCAGTGGGAATTCAAAAAATTATACTTAAAGAATTACTTCGAAAGCCAATTCAAATTTCTTTATGAGAAGAAAAATCTATCAAGGCAATTTGAATTTAAAACTACCTTATTTTGGTTATTTATTGGCGCCCTTATTGGTAATTTTGATAAACTGATAACTGTTGGAGTCGATACTATTCGTTATCTCAGAACACTTATCGAAAACTATATAAATTAAAAATTTCCTCATAAAACAATTACGATAATAATTTGTCCTTGCTCACTCCTCAAGGACACCAGAGCTTATTTATTTCAAATGCTCATTTCGCTGGATTAATTTATAGTCCCCCTTGGATTTTAAAATATTTATTTGTTTCTCAATGAATTTTACAGTCCACCGCATAGGCCAGGCGGACTAGTGGATGTTTGGAGCTTAGAAAACTCTCCAATCGGGTCTTAAAAAGTTCCTGTTGGGGGAGGCGATTCTCTGACTTTTTGGGCTTCATATTTTGCAAGGTTTTAGGGGTTAATTTCCGATAATCTTGCAATTTCAAATACCCGATTAACTCCAAATTTTCACGCCTATTCAATGCAAAGTCAGTTTTATAGCGCCAACTTTTTCTATTTGCATAATATTTCCGAATTTATTTCTTCCACTTCTCTAAGGCGCCCAATGGTGATCGCGTCTATCAAAAGACCTCTCAAAACATCGAATGAGTCGGAGACAGCTTGAATCAACTTTTCTTCACTGACTGGCTCACCATGTACGGCTTTTGAACGTGTATCATAAAGTTTTTTTATTTGGTTAAATAGGAGTAATCTTTGTGGTCCTCTGGGAGCAAGTATACTAGAGGTGAATAAGGAAATTCTAAAAACTAATTCAGTATTAATTTTGAAAAGCGACTCTATTCCAGACCATAATCGGGCTATTGCAATCTTTTTATCTTTTGAATATCTCCAATCAACAGCAGCTTCTAAAGCAAAACGAAATCTTTCATCTTTAGAAGCAAGGTCATTGAATTTCTCAAAACGTTCGGAAATCCATTCAGCATTTTCCTTTTCAAAAATTTTATTCTCATTCGCACCAGAACCTACCAAGTTCAGGTGATAATCTAAAAGGCCCCCTTTGAAAGGGGGTAAACCACGCCGTGATTGAAATACCGCTCTTTCCGGCCCTTCCTCAGACAACTGCCTTTTAAAAACATGAGAAGTTTGCGCCTGATGGCCCGCAATTAAATTCCACGAATATGAAGAAACCGCTGGGCAAATGTGGCGTTGAAATCCTAACAGGATCAGAAGGGCGGAAACTAACCAGGATTTATTTAAAGGATCATACCCAGTTAACTTAGCGCCTTCCAGCTTTGACTCAATTTCAGCCGTAGCTATAGAGGCAAAAGGCTCCAAAGTAGCCCATTCTTTGAAGCCCGCCCCTCCAGCTGCTGCCAAATCAAAAATTGATATGGTATTTTTTAGTTTTATTATTTTAAGAGAAGATCCAAGTAGAAATGAGTCCTCGTTTAACGGCAAATTACAAACAAGGACATACCATGCTTGATGATCGGTTGTATGGGCCATTTTGTCTAAGTTAGATTCAATCTGCATAACCTAGTTAATACTTTCTTACCCCTGAAGCAACCAAGTCTTACCCTCTCCGCTTTACGCGGAAAAATTTTGGCAAATGCATTTTTTCAATTTAATCGCAGACCGGAGTTGATCTGATGAAAATTAGATATCACTAACATTGAGAACTTATGATTTAAGGTTATTAAATCGTCCAAAATCTGATCCATAAAATCAGCCTCATAAATTAATCCCGTTCGGGAATATTATTGAATTTTCACCCTTGAATTATAAAATTATTCCCGTTCGGGAATATTTATCTTGAAATTGCACGTTCGCAAGTTCATTATTCCCGAACGGGAAAAAAACATATGCCTCAAACCGATAATATAAAAGCTTTGGCTCAAAAGGTTCGGGAAAAACGCAAAGCCTCTGGTCTTACTCAAACAGAAGCGGCCGCCCTTTGCGGGGTAGGAACACGTTTCCTCTCCGAGCTTGAAAACGGAAAGGACAGCCTGCAAATTGGCAAAGTCTTCAAGGTGCTCACCGGGCTGGGATTGTCCTTCGAAATCAAGTCGCGAGGGCGCCAATGACCTCCACTCTTTTTGTGCTCTGTAACTCCGATAATGTCGGCAAGCTTACTATCGATGAAAGACGCCGCTGGGTATTTCAATACGATCCCGTTTGGCTAAAAAACCAAAACCCCTTCCCTCTTTCCATCCGCCTTCCGTTACAGGAAGCACCGTTCGAAGACGATTTTGCAAAACCCTTTTTCTCTAACCTCCTACCGGAAGGGAAAGTACGCCAGCTCATCGCAGCAAAACAGGGCCAATCAGCGACCAATGATTTTGAAATGTTAGCGGTCCTGGGAGGTGAGTGCGCAGGAGCTATTTCAACTTATCCCGTGGAAGAACCACCACCTAAAAATGGGAACTATCGGGAGCTTAGTGAGTCCGAGTTAGACGGCCTAATCAGTGAAATGCCTCGACGTCCCCTACTACTTGCGGATGGAAAAGCTCGCTTATCCTTGGCAGGGGTTCAGGATAAGTTGCCGGTTTTTTATGAGGGCAAAAAACTATTCCTTCCAGAAGATGGGGCCCCTAGCTCGCATATTCTGAAACCTTCCATGCCTAACTTTGAAGATACCGTATTTAACGAAGCTCTTTGCATGAAACTGGCGAGATCTCTCGGGCTCAAAGTGCCGGACACCGAAATTATTCTTTGCAAAAAGAAGCCCATTTATTTGGTCAAACGATACGACCGAGAAGGAGCTTCACGCTTAACCCTCAAACGCCTGCATCAGGAAGATTTTTGCCAAGCTATGGGGAAATATCCCGACCAAAAGTACCAAAGCGAAGGGGGGCCTTCCTTTTCAGAATGTTTTAAGGTTGTGGAAGAATTCAGCCAACAACCGGCGGTCGACAAGAAGCAGTTAATTTCGTGGGCGGTCTTTAACTTCCTTATTGGCAATTGTGACGCCCACGCAAAGAACATTTCCCTTCTCATCTCCTCGGAAGGGGTTGAGCTGGCGCCATTTTATGACCTCATGTCGACTTCGATCTATGAAGGCCTTTCGGAAAAATTAGCCATGAAGATCGGGGGGAAATATAAACGTAGGGATATTTTTGAGCGGCACTGGGAAAGCTTTGCGCAAGAGGCGGGGGTAGGCACTAAGTTCGTGCTTAAGATAGTAAAGGAATTTTCAAAGGACCTTCCTAGTATCGCAAAAAGTGAGGTTGAATTCTTCACCGAACATTTCGGTGGAGAAAAAACTTTAACGAAAATTGTCACAGAAATTGAAAACGCCGCAAAAAGATTCTTCGGGACTTAATTTTTTCCCACAATACTCCCACAAAAGAGACGCCATTGACCCAATAATGACCCCACAATGTCTTGACCCACCATGGGAAGACACCGCGAATAGTCTTTATTTTTCTTTCAGTTGTCGAATAATGGAAGTATTAGGGAATTTCTCTAATTAGGCTTCGGGAGCAAGGAGTCGCTGGTTCAAATCCAGTCGCCCCGACCATTTTTCAACCACTTAGGGGATGCGCCCTAGGTGGTTGGAAAATTTTCCCAAAATTCCCCCACGATTTTATTTTTGATCTCCATGCACGACCCGGAATGTGCCGCGTTGATTCGTGCATGGCCGGCAATTGCTCCACGGCCTCGCGCAATGGCTGGTAGTCGACTGCAGCAGCTTGCGAGGGTCTTTCTCCCTACGAGCCAGTGCCGTCCGTCACTCACACTGACCCGGAGGCGACTCCGCGTCCGCGACCGGCCCAATGTAGGGGAAACTGTCTTGGATCAGGTCGGGATTCGAGGTGTCGCTTGGCAGAAAACCGGGGCAGGAATCATGCCCCCAGTAATTACCTTTTCCGTCGACCGAGAGCTCGACCGGCCCCTCGACTTCTCCGAGGACGGCGAGCCTATTGCCGACGAAGTCGTTGAGCGACACCTTCGCTCCGAAGGGCATGCGGCAACACTCCAACAAGAAGAGGCCATTCTCGCTGTCCGTGATGGCGTTTC
>JAANMU010001018.1_pt1 | contig 28638 bp, 29 predicted proteins | sample 7279701 | NCBI WGS metagenome assembly JAANMU01 (sample SAMN14094539, study PRJNA606508) | bioreactor metagenome | isolation source: A lab-scale SPAN reactor treating ammonium-rich wastewater day 57 | place: Ireland: Galway | collected 2017-03-13 | reverse complement strand
GCGGGTCGTCAGCAGCTGTGCGGCGGCACGGTCGTTCTGCTCGGCGGTGGACAGCAGCTTCAGCTGGGTTTCGTACTGGCGCTGCAGCGAGATCATGGAGACCAGCTGGTCGACCACGTTGACGTTGCTGCCCTCCTGGTAACCGGCGGCCACCTGCACGTTGGGGTCGGCCGGGGCGACCTCGCCGCCGCGCAGGCGGAACAGCCCGTCGGCGCCGCGCACCAGTTCCGCCGTCGGCGGATTGACCAGCTTCAGCTGGCCGATCTGGGTGACGAGGTTCTGCGCGCCGCTCGACGGCGTCAGGGAGATCGTGCCGTCGGCGCCGATGGAAATCCGGTTGTCGGGCGGGATCGAGATCGGCCCGCCGTCGCCCTGCACGGGAATGCCGTTGCGCGTCTGCAGCACGCCATTGACGTTGATCTCCAGGCTGCCGTTGCGCGTGTAGGCTTCGCTGCCGTCGGGCAGGGTCAGCGCCAGCCAGCCCTGGCCCTGCACGGCGACATCCAGCGCGCGGCCGGTCTGGACGAGCGGACCCGGCGCGAAATCCGTCGCCACGTTGGCGTCGACGGCGAAGACGCGCGTCGGCAGCGCCTCGCTGCGCACCGGCACGGCGCGCAGGCGGTGCTCCTCGGCGCGGTAGCCGGTGGTCGCCGCGTTGGCGAGGTTGTGGGCGACGGCGGCCTGGCGCTCGAAGAGATGCTTGGCGCCGGTCATGGCCGTGTAGATCAGCTTGTCCATCGTTTATCCCCGTCCCCCGATCCGCGCCGGTCAGCGCAGGTTCACCAGCGTCTGCATGACGGCATCCTGGGTCTTGATCGACTGCGCGTTGGCCTGGTAGTTGCGCTGCGCCGTGATCATGTTCACCAGCTCGGCGGTGAGGTCGATGTTGGCCTCCTCGACGGCGGCCGACTGCAGGGCGCCGAGGCTGCCGCTGTTCGGCTCGCCGACCAGCGGCTGGCCGGAGGCGGCGGTCTCGCTCCACTGGTTGCCGCCGAGCGACTGCAGGCCGTTCGGGTTGGCGAAGTTGGCCAGCACGATCTGGCCGAGGTCGCGCGACTGGCCGTTGGAATAGCGGCCCTGGATCACCCCGTTGTCGGCGATGCTCAGTCCGGACAGGCGGCCCGAGGTGTAGCCGTCCTGCGTCAGGCTGTTCACGCCGAAGGTCGAGCCGAACTGCGTCGCCGCAGTCAGGTCCAGCGTGATCGACAAGGCGTTGGCGCCGGTCGTCACGGCAAAGGCCAGCGGACCGAGGGTGCCGCCGGTATTCACGGCGCCGGCGGGGGTGAAGGTCATGCCGATGGCCGCGCCGGGCGCGTTGCCGTCGAGTCCCGTATACACATCCCAGGCATTCGCGGCCGTCTTGCGGAAATACAGGGTCATGACGTGCGAGTTGCCGAGGCTGTCGTACACCGTCATCGCCGTCGAGCTGTTGTAGGTGGTCGGATCGGTATAGACGAATGCCGGCGGCGTGGTCTCGCGCGAATCGAGGTTGAGGCCGATGGCGCCGGTGGTGGTCGCATTCGGCACCAGGTCGGCGTTGCTGATGAGGATGTCCGTCGGGCTCGACGGCACGATGATGCCGGCGGCGTTGGCGACATAGCCGGTCAGGTGCGAGCCGGCGGAATTCACCACGTAGCCGTCCTTGTTCACCAGGAACTGGCCGTTGCGCGTGTAGGTGATGGCGCCGTTGTCGCTCATGCGGAAGAAGCCGCCGCCGTTGATGGCGACGTCGAGCGGGTTGTTGGTCACGCTGATGTTGCCCTGCGTGAAGGCCTGCTTCACCTGCGAGAGGTTGACGCCGATGCCGATCTGGCCGGAACCGCCGCCGGCGATCGAGGCGGCGAAGACGTCGGCGAACTGCGCCGAGGCGCTCTTGAAGCCGACGGTGGCGGCGTTGGAAACGTTGTTGCTGACCGCATCCAGGCCCTTCGCCGCCGCGTTCAGTCCGCTCAAACCTTGTTGAAAGCTCATCTTGTCCTCCTGGCTCTTCGTTCGACCCGCTTACAGAATCTGCCTGACATCCGACATCTTGAATACGCCGAGGGCGCCGACGTTGAGGCTGGCGCCGTCGCTGGTGCGCACCACGCTCGAGACCATGCCCAGCTCCAGCGGCCGGGCGGCGACCTTGTCGTTGCCGCGCTGGGCCGCGACCGCCATCGTGTAGGCGCCGTCGGCCGCCGGGGCGCCGGCATCGGTCTTGCCGTCCCAGCTGAAGGCGCGGCTGCCCGCACCGAGCGCGCCCAGGTCGAGCGTCCGCACGGCGAGGCCGTTGGCGTCCTTGATCGTCACGCTGACGCGGTCGGCCGGACCGTCCAGTTCGATGCCGCCGATGCCCATGCCCGCGGAGAGCGCCAGCCCCGAGCCGGGCACCAGCACGCCGTGGCCGACCAGGGCGGCGGCCTGCATGGCCTCGCTCTCGTTGCTGCCCTCGAGGATCATCTTCAGCGTGGCGTTCAGCTTGTCGATGCCTTCCACCGTGCTGATCTGCGCCATCTGCGAGGTCATCTGGGCGTTGTCCATCGGGTTGAGCGGATCCTGGTTCTTCAGCTGCGTCACCAGCAGCTTGAGGAAGCGGTCCTGCGGGCCGAGCTCCTTGGAGCCGGCTTTCTGCGCGCCGTTGAGGCTGGCGTAGAGCGCCTGCGCGGGACTGGCGGCGTTGCCCTGTTGAACGGCAGTGGTCATGTTCGGATCCTTTCGCTTACTGGCCCAGCGCCAGGGTTTTCTGCATCAGCGTCCTGGCGGTGTTCATCACCTCGACGTTGCTCTGGTAGGCGCGCGAGGCGGAAATCATGTTCACCATCTCCTCGACGACATTGACGTTGGGCATGGCGACGAAGCCCTGTTCGTTGGCGGCCGGGTTCTTCGGGTCGTAGACGATGCGCGGCGGCGCCAGGTCCTCGACCACGCCGGTGACGCGCACGCCCACGGCGGCGCCGCCCTCGACCGGCTTGGCGGCGAACACCACCTGCCGGGCGCGATAGGGCTGGCCGTCCGGGCCGGCGACCGAATCGGCGTTGGCGAGGTTGCTCGCCACCGCGTTCAGCCGGATCGACTGCGCCGACAGCGCCGAGCCGGCGATATTGAAGACGTTGAGCATGCTCACTGGCGGCCTCCTCCCTTATTGCGACTGCAGCGCCGACTGGATGTTGCGCAGCATGCCGTTGATGAAAGTGACGCTGGCTTCGTACTGCACCGCGTTCTCGGCGAAGGCGGCGCGCTCGACGTCCATGTCGACGGTGTTGCCATCGACGCTGGACTGCGTTTCCGTGCGATACGCCAACCGCGCGCCGGCCGGCCCGCCATTGGCGACGGGCAGGTGCCGCGCATCCGTGCGCAGCAGGTTCAGCGAACCTCCGCCCAGGGCGCCTTGCAGGCTGGCCTTGAAGTCGAGGTCGCGCGCCTTGTAGTGCGGCGTGTCCGCGTTGGCGATGTTGGAGGCCAGCACCTGCTGGCGGTAGGCGCGCAGCCCCAGCGCCCGCTGGTGGAATCCCAACTCGTTGTCGATCTGGTTGATCATTCGCGCCTCGTCATATCCGGGTCGATGCCTCTTGGCCACCTCTTTGCATCATCCGTGCCAGGCATCGTATGCCCCTGCCGGCGGCAACGATTTGCCGAAAAGGGCCGGAAAGCGCGTGCAATCCGCGAACAAGGCGGCAGGGCTTGTCGCCGGGCGGCAATATTTGCCGCAACACAATATTTGCCGCGGCTTGCCTGCAAGCCTTGCGCATGATTGAATCGGGGCATGAAGAAGGTTTCGGGTTTCGAGTTTCGGGTTTCGGGTTCCGGGTTCCGGGTTTCGGGTTGGGTTCTGCTGCTTGCCTTGCTGTCCTTTGGCGCCGGCGCCCGCCAGGAGCCGGCCGAGGTGAAGCGCGTCGTCGAGGACTTTCTGCGCGTGCAGACTCGCGGCCTGCCCGGCGAGGCCAGCTTCACGGTCGGCGCCATCGACCCCAACAACAACCTGCCGCCCTGTCCGGCCCTGGAGGCCTTCCTGCCGGCGGGCGGACGGCCGTGGGGACGCATCAACGTCGGCGTGCGCTGCCAGGCCGAAGGAGGCTGGTCGATCTACGTGCCGGCCCAGGTCCGGGTGGTCGGCGAGTATTTCGTCACCTCACGGCCGCTGGCGCGCGGGCAGGCTCTCACCGCCGCCGACCTGGCCCCCCGCAAGGGCGACTTGGCCGAATTGCCGCCCGGCATCGTCACGGAAGCCTCCCAGGCGGTCGGCAAGACCCTTTCCATCAGCGTGCAGTCGGGCCATCTCCTGCGCACGGACAGCCTGCGCGCGCCGCTGGCGGTGCAGCAGGGGCAAAGCGTGCGCATCGTCTCGAAGGGCCGGGGCTTCCAGGTCGCCAGCGAAGGCAAGGCGCTCGGCAATGCCGCCGACGGCCAGGTGGTGCAGGTGCGCTCCGCCTCCGGACAAACCATCTCGGGCATCGCCCGGACGGGCGGCACGGTCGAAGTCGGGTATTGACTTGCCACCCCGATTTCAGCGTAGAATCATGTTGTTGCAAATTCGGGCTAAAGTTTTCCCCGATCGCGCCGTTAGGGACACCTGAGGTCATCCCGTTTAAGGAAACAAGCCGTGAAAATTGACAATTCAGTAGGTTCCGTCGGCGGTTTGCCCAGCGGCGAATCCCGCCAGCGCCCCGGCAAGAGTGCGACCCCGTCGTCGACCGCCGCCGGCGACAAGGTGGAGCTGTCCTCGCTGGCTTCGCGCATGCAGGAAGTCGAAGCGGCCCTGGCCAACGTGCCGGTGGCCGATGCCGGCCGCATCGCCGAGATCAGGCAGGCCATGGCCGAAGGGCGCTTCAAGGTGGACGCCAGCAAGGTGGCGGACGGCCTGATCGAGAGCGTCCGCCAGATGATCTCGTCGCAAACGCGCAGCGCGTGAGCGGCAGCGGCGCCTCCCCTCCCTCCTCCCCGCATACCCTTCTCGTCGAGGAAGCCGCGCAGTTGCGCGACTTCCTCGTTCTGCTTGAAAAGGAGCAACAGGCCCTCGCCGGCGGCGACCTGGAAAAGCTTTTGCCGCTCGCCGCGGAAAAAAACCGGAGTTTCGCCGCGCTGTCCCAACTGGGCGAGGCGCGCGGCCGGGCGCTCATGGCGGCGGGACTGGCGGCCAGCCGGCAGGGCATGGAAAGCTGGCTTGCGCAGCACCCCGATGCCGGCAAGGCCCGGCGCGACTGGCAGGCATTCCTCGACCTGGCGGACAGGGCGCGCAACCTGAACCAGATCAACGGCGGGCTGATCGCCGCCCGCCTGGCCCACAACCAGCAGGCGCTGGCCACGCTGATGGCCGCCGCCAACCAGGCCGCGCTGTACGGCCCGGACGGCCAGGCGCGCCCGCTCGGCAGCGGCCGCAGCCTCGGTTCCGTCTGACCCCTACTCCGTTTTCACCGGCAGTTCCCTGGCCTCGTCGGGATTCTGCGCCTCGATGAGGATGGTGACGCGGCGGTTGCGCGCGCGGCCCTCGGGCGTGTCGTTCGAGGCGAGCGGGCGCTGTTCGCCGTAACCCGTCGCCGTCAGGCGCTGCGGCGCCACGCCGGCGTCGACGAACAGGCGCACCACGCTGGAGGCGCGCGCGCCGGAGAGCTCCCAGTTCGAGGGAAACTGCGCCGTCGCGATCGGCGTCGGGTCGGTGTGGCCTTCGACGATGACGGGGAAGTCGGCGCCGGCCAGCACCTCCGCCACGGCGCGCAGGGCCTTCGCCGCCGCCGGCTGCAGCTTCGCCTCGCCGACGGGATACAGCACGCTGGCGTTGATCTCGACGGTGATGCCGCGCAAGCCCTCGGTGACGCTGACCTTGCCCTCGCGCACCAGCGGCGCCAGCACGCCCATGATCTCCCGCGCCATCTCGCGCATCTTCTCGCGCGCCTGGCGCTTGCGTTCCTCTTCCTTGGCGTTCCTCGGCGGCACGATCGGCTTGATGGCGACCTGCGGCATCGCCTGCGCCGGCGCCGATGACGTCGCCGTCGCAGCGGCCGCGATCTGCTGCCCCTTGGCGTTGATGTTCACGCTGCGAAAGGCCGCCACCAGCGAATCGGAAAGGACGCGGTACTTGCCCTCGTTCACCGAGGACAGGGAATACATCACCACGAAGAAGGCGAACAGCAGGGTGATGAAATCGGCGTAGGAGACGAGCCAGCGCTCGTGGTTCTCGTGCTCTTCGGCGTGGGCGCGGCGGCGCATGGCGGTGGTTTCGTTTCGGTCCGGACTGCTGTTTAACGGCCCGCGCAGCGGGAACTTGACGGCGATTCCGCGATCGTCCGGCAGGGCGCGCCGTCCGTCGGCACGGCTTGACGCTGCGCCGGGGCGGGGCGTAGTTTTTCCCGAATGCTTCCTTCCGCCGGACGGGTCGACCCGTCCCGCCCGCCGGCCGTGGTTTCCGGTTTTCCCTTCGACGCATCGAGGAGAATGAAATGCGCTCCATGCTGGCCGTCCTGCTCTGCTTCCTGACCGCCCTGGCCATGGCCCAGGAAAAGAAGATCTACAAGATCGTCTTGCCCGACGGGCGGGTGAGCTATACCGATATCCCGCCCGCCGGCAAGCCGGCCAACGCGCGCGAGCTGCCCCCTGTTCCGCGAACCGCGGGAATCCAGCCGATTTCTCCACAGGAGGCGGAAGCGGTGAATGCAAGGCACAAGGCGCGTCATGAAGAACTCGAAAGGCGCAACGAGGAGGCGCTGAAAGCCGGCAAGGCGCAGGCGGAGGCGGAAAAGGCCCAGGCGGAGGGCGTCGAGCCGCGCGCCGGGGAGCGCACGGGAATCGCCTCCAAGTCCGGACGCGGTGGCAACCGGACCCGGCTCAACGACAGCTATTCCGAGCGGCAAAGACAACTCGAGGAGAATGCCGAAAACGCCCGGCAGCAAGCCGAATCGGCTGGCGAGGCGCAGCGGAAAATGCAGTAGCCGACGGGCTAGACGAGATACCCCTCCAGCCGGCTTTCGATGAGGCGCGGATTGTCCCCGTTGGCGATGCCGACGAGGCCGTCGACGTACATCTCGCGCGCCAGGCTGATGTGCGAAACGTGGGCCAGCAGCTTCTTGGCGACGGGCAGGAAGATCAGGTTGGCGGAGCCGACGCCGTAGATGGTGGCGACGAAGGCCACGGCAATGCCGGCGCCCTTGCCGCGGCAAGAGAGCCGGGGTGAAGGCCGTCATTTCTTCTTCACCAGCTTGGCGCTCAGACGGGCGATGGCTTGGCCGTGCGGCTGGCAGATGCGCGATTCGGAAACGCCGGCTGAGATGCCAGCGAGCACTGGAAGCTGGCGCTCGATACGGGGATCGAATCGGAGAGTGCGGCCGGCGACAGCAAGCGCTCGCGCTACACCGATATCGGTGCCATTTTTCGCCGAGAGACGATCTCGAGTTCGCCTTCGGCATCATCCACGCTCGCGACGAGGCCAGCCCACGCACCGCGACGACTTCCGCAACGCTCGGCATCAACTGGCGCTTCGGATGACAATGACCGTTTCAGGCCTGGCGAACGCCGTCCTGCGGGGACTGACTTTTTCCGGATACCCCTTTGCGCGCGAGCGACTACCGGTCCCGGTAGAGGGTCAAAATAGCCGTGACAAATTGGTTGGTGACTTGCGATAATCCTGGCATGAACAAGCCGGCCCATAAGACCGAACTCGCCCTTGACCACGCCCAGTGGCTGCCGCCGGAGATCGGGGAAGTCACGGACCATCAGACCGATCTGCCACGGATCGCCAAGAACCCGAAACTTACGGCAGCAATCGAAGCCCAGTTGTCCCAGATCCCGACCACGCACGACCTCTACCGGCATGATTCCCGCGCCATCGACTTCCTGGCGCCGAACAGCGTGCATCTCGTCGTAACCTCACCGCCTTACTGGACACTCAAGGATTACAACCCGGGCGAAGGCCAGATGGGTTACATCGAAGACTACGAACATTTTCTGGCGGAACTCGACAAGGTCTGGCAGTCATGCTTCGACGCACTGGTTCCCGGCGGCCGCCTTGTCTGTGTCGTCGGAGATGTTTGTCTGTCGCGCCGCAAGAACAAGGGCGAGCACATGGTAATGCCGCTCCATGCTTCCATTCAGGAACATTGCCGGACGATCGGGTTCAGCAACCTCGCACCGATCATTTGGCATAAGATCGCCAACGCTGTCTATGAAGCGAGCGGCAATGGCGGCGGTTTCCTCGGCAAGCCCTACGAACCGAACAGCGTCATCAAGAACGACATCGAGTTCATTCTGATGGAACGCAAGCCCGGCGGCTATCGCAGCCCGGCTTTGGCCACCCGGATTCTAAGCGTTGTTCCCGCCGAGCGACATAAGGTCTGGTTCCAGCAGATATGGTCGGGCGTTACCGGCGCTTCCACCAAACACCACCCCGCGCCCTACCCGCTGGAACTGGCCGAGCGTCTCGTCCGCATGTTCAGCTTCGTCGGCGACACGGTGCTGGATCCCTTCATGGGGACAGCCACGACCAACGTGGCCGCCGCCAAATGGGGTCGCAATAGCATCGGCGTTGAAGTCGATTCGCATTACTTCGAGATGGCCGCAAGGCGAGTCGAACGGGATATACCAAAGTTCTTTTCCAGTCATACAGTTAGACTGCACGAGGTGTGACTTGATCGACGTCGAAACCGAACTCGGAAAGGCGGTCAAGCACTTCTGGAAGACACGTGGCCAACAGAAAAAGCGGCAGGGGGCGGCGAGCGGACAAAAGGATGCGGGCAACCGTGGTGCCGTCACGGGTGGCAAGCATGCCGACGGCTTCGTGAGCCTGATCGCCCGCATCGTCAGCGATGCGGGGTTGACCGACGCGGCCATATTTACCACTCAGAAAATGCAGCGCACCCTGCCGGGTTATTTCCGTCCGACCAAGGAATGGGATCTGGTTGTCGTATCCGGCTCGGACCTCGTCGCGACGATCGAGGTAAAGTCGCAGGTCGGCAGCTTCGGCAACAACTTCAACAATCGTGTCGAAGAGGCGCTCGGCAACGCCACCGATTTCTGGGCAGCTTACCGCAAAGGCGTCTACAAACCGTCGCAGAAACCCTGGCTCGGCTACCTCTTCATGCTGGAGGAACACGAGAAGTCGATTCGACCTACACAGCGCATCAGTCTTAAGCCGTTCGGCGTGGATGAGGCCTATCAGGAACTAAGCTACGCCAAGCGGTATGAGCTGGTCTGCGAGCGACTGGTCCGCGAGTTGTTATATGACGCTGCCTGTTTCTTCACATCAAATGCGAAAACCGGCATTCGCGGATCCTACAGCCAGCCGAATCAGGAATTGAGTATCCGTAGTTTCGCCATCTCACTGCACGCGAGAGCCGCGGCGTTCGCCAAGCTGAACCGGAAATAAGCGCAAAGGCAATACCACCAAACGCGCGGAATCGCGGCACAGTATCGGCGTAGCCGCCTTCAGACGAGATACCCCTCCAGCCGGCTTTCGATGAGGCGCGGGTTGTCCCCGTTGGCGATGCCGACCAGGCCGTCGACGTACATCTCGCGCGCCAGGCTGATGTGCGAAACGTGGGCCAGCAGCTTCTTGGCGACGGGCAGGAAGATCAGGTTGGCGGAGCCTACGCCGTAGATGGTGGCGACGAAGGCCACGGCGATGCCGGCGCCCAGCTTGGAGGGATCGGAGAGGTTCTCCATGACGTGGATGAGGCCCATCACGGCGCCGAGGATGCCGATGGTCGGCGCATAGCCGCCGGCGGACTCCCACACCTTCGCCGCCAGCTTCATCTTGTCCTCCTGCGCGCCGATCTCGACTTCGAGCACCTCGCGCACCCGCTCCGGCTCGGCGCCATCGACCAGCAGCTGCAGCCCCTTGCGCAGGAAGGGATCGTCGAGCTCGGCCAGGTAGCCTTCCAGGGCCAGCAGCCCCTCCCGGCGCGCCGTCTGGCTCCACTGCGCGATGCGGTCGATCAGCTCGCGCTGTCCCAGCACCGGCGGCGCGAACACCCACTTCGCCATGCCCATGCCCTGCACGAAGGTGGCGAAGGGGCTTTGCAGCATGACGGCGCCGAAGGTGCCGCCCATGACGATGACGAAGGCCGTCGGCTGCAGCAGCGAAGAGACGTGGCCGCCCTCCAGCCACTGGCCGCCGAGGATGGCGGCCAGGCCGAGGATCAGGCCCAGGATGCTGATGACGTCCATGCCTCAGACCCCTACCCGGCCGCACCGGGAAACGGGGAAGCCGCGCAGCGGCTGAACCGCCGTCACCCCCTTCCCCGGAAAGGGGGCTGGGGGAAAGGTCGTCATTTCTTTTTCACCAGCCTGGCGCGCAGGCGGGCGATGGCCTGGCTGTGCAGCTGGCAGACGCGCGACTCGGTCACGCCGAGGATCTCGCCGATCTCGCGCAGGTTGAGCTCTTCCTCGTAATACAGGCCCATCACCGTCTTCTCGCGCTCGGGCAGATCCTCGATGGCGCGGATCAGCACGTCGCGCATGTTCTTGTCGAGCAGCGCCGCGAGCGGATCGGCCTCGCTGCTGGGCAGGTGGCGGTCGAGGTAATCGTCGTCGCCGTCGCCGCCGAAGTCATCGAGGTGGATGAGCTGGTAGCCGCGCGCGTCCTGCAGCATCTTCTGGTAGTCGCCGAGCGCCAGGTCGAGCGCCTTGGCCAGCTCGCCCTCGGTCGGCTGGCGGCCGTAGCGCTGCTCGAGCTGGGAGACGGCGGTTTCGATGCGCCGCATGTCGCGCCGCAGGCTGCGCGGCAGCCAGTCGTTCTCGCGCAGGCCGTCGAGCATGGCGCCGCGGATGCGCTGCACGGCGTAGGTCTCGAACTGCGCGCCGAGGCCCTCCTCGAAGCGGCCGAAGGCGTCGATCAGGCCGAGCATGCCGTTCTGGATGAGGTCCTCGGCCTGCACGCTGGCGGGCAGTTTCGCCAGCAGGTGGTAGGCGATCCGCTTGACCAGCGGCGCGTACTGCATGATGCGCTGGTCCCTGTCCAGGTTTCCGCTTGCGGTATACATCCGCCTTGTCCCCAGTTGCCTGTCATGCGAGCCGGAATGGACTTGCACTATACCACCGGATGCGCCGCCTTCGCGCCCTCGAAGAGCGGCCGTGCCGCGGAAAATCCCTTCGGCGCGGCCGTGCGCGGCGCATCGAGCAGGGATTCGGCGAGCGCCTGGGCCAGGCCGGCCGCATCGCCGCAGCGGCCCGTCGCGCCGATCAGCTCCAGCTCGGCGCCGAGATGCCGTCCGGCCACCTCGCGCAGGTTGTCGAAGACGGTGCGCCCTTCCGCCGGGCCGAGGACGACAATGCCGAAGCGCCGGCAGCCGCGCTCCTGCGCCAGGCGCTTGATTTGCGCATAGGCTTGCGTGACGGCGGCGCCCTCCGGCGACAGCGCGACGACGATGCGCTGCGGCTGCGGCAGGAAATCCGTGCCGGGATGCGGCGCCGTGTCCGCCAAAACGAAGTCGACGCCCTTGCGCAGGCGCCGCAGCCACTCGGCCAGGGCGCGCCGCTCCATGGCACCGAGCCGGGCGTGCCGGCGGGCGGCGCGCGCCGCCGGCAGCAGGCGGATCGCCGGCTCCGGCCGCAGCAGCACCTGGGTGGCCGGCACGTCGCGGTTGACCGCCTGCAGCAGGTCGAAACGCGAGCGCAGGCCAAAGGCGTCGGTGACGTTGCCGGCGCCGCCGCGCTCGTCGATGACGAGCACGTCCTTGCCGGCCGAGGCCAATGCGCGCGCCAGGGCGGCCACCAAAGCGCCGCGTTCGACGGAGCCGGCGAAGGCGACGCCGGTCGGGCCGCGCGCGCCGGCGAAGAGCTTTCTCAAGCCGGCGGCCTGGTCCTCGAACAGGCTAGCCATGCGACACCCCGATGTTTTGGCCGGCGCGGGCCGCGCCCGCCGACATCAGCAGGCCGGCCTCGTCGCCGACCAGGCGGTGCGGCGAATGCTCCGGCAGGCCCTTCAGGGCGCGGTGCAGCAGATAGGCGCGGTTGGGCAGGTGCAGGTCCTCCGGCACGCGCTGGCCGTTGGCGACGTAATGCAGCTCGAGGCGGTGGCGGACCAGGATGTCGAGCGCCGGGGCGAGGCTCACCGCCTCGTCCACCTTGGTGAGGATGGCGCCGGCCAGCTCGCCGGCGCGGGCCTCGCGGCCGTAGGCGCGCACGACGTCGTCGAGGGTGTCGCCGCGGCCGGTGGCGTTCACCAGCAGCAGGCGCCGCACGTCGCCGGCGTTGTCGAGCATCGCCGCCTGCTCGGCGACGAGCCGGTCGCGCTGGCTCATGCCGATGGTGTCGATCAGCACCAGGTGCTTGCCGGACAAGTCGGCCAGGGTGCGGCGCAGGTCGGCGGCGTCGCGCACGGCGTGCACCTGCACGCCGAGGATGCGGCCGTAGATGCGCAGCTGCTCGTGCGCGCCGATGCGGTAGCCGTCGGTGGTGAGCAGCGCCACGCTGTCGGCGCCATGGCGCACGACGCCGCGCGCCGCCAGCTTGGCGGTGGTGGTGGTCTTGCCGACGCCGGTCGGGCCGACCAGCGCGTAGATGCCGCCGGCGTCGACGATCTCGTCGTCGCTGCCGGCGGTATGCAGGTTGCGGCCGAGCACGCCCTTCAGCCAGGCCTGGCCCGCCTCGCGCGTGGTTCCCGCCGGCAGGCTGTCGACCAGCCGCCGCGACAGCTGCGCCGAGAAGCCGGCATCCAGCAGCTCGGTGAGCAGCAGGGTCTTCGCCGGCGCCTCGTGGCCGAGGCCGCTCCAGGCAAAGCCGGCCAGCTGCTGCTCGATGAGGCCCTTGATGCCGGCCAGCTCGCGGAAGAGTTGCGCCCCCGGCTCGAAAGAATCGGTCGCGCCGCCCCCCGCAGGGGCCGAGTCGATCCCGGGGCGGCCCGGCGATTGGCCTGTGCGCTTGCCGTCGCCGGCGGGCGCCATGGCGCCGTCCCGCGCCGACTGACTTTTGCGCGCCGCCGGCTTCGCCGCGGCCGGCTGCCATTCGCGCACGGCCTTCTTCTCCGGCGCGGCGGCGGGCGCGCGGGCGGCTTGCGCCGGCCGGCGCGATCCGCCGGACAGGCTGACGGTGAAATCCTCGTCGCGCTCGATGCGCGGCGCGTCGGCGAACGGCGCCGCCGGCGCGTCGGGAATCTCGCGGGCGAGGACGGCGGCGATCTCGACGCCGCCGTCGACGCTGCGATTCGACAGCACGATGGCGTCGCCGCCCAGTTCCTCCTTCACCTGGCGCAGGGCTTCGCGCGCGGTCTTGCCGAAATAGCGCTTGATGTTCATCACTTACCTCCGATGATCGCGGTGACCTTGATGGTGCGCGAATCCGGCACTTCGCCGTTCGCGATGACTTTCAGCTGGGGCACGGCGCGGCGCAGGAAGCGCGACAGCAGCCAGCGCAGCGGCCCCGGCACCAGCAGCACGGCGGGCAGGCCGATCTCTTCCTGGCGCTGCGCGGCGGCGGTGGTCTGGCGCAGCAGCGTGTCGGCCAGCCCCGGCTCGATGCCGCTGCCGTCGGGGCCGACCGTCTGCACCGCCTGCAGCAGCACGCGCTCGAGCGAAGGATCGAGGGCCATCACCGACAGGTCGGCGTTGCCCGGATAGAGCTGCTGCACGATGGAGCGGCCGAGGGCGACGCGCACCTGGGCGGTGAGCTCGGCGGCGTCCTGCGTGCGCGGCGCGTGCTCGGCGATCGTCTCGACGATGCTGCGCATGTCGCGCAGGGTGACGCCCTCCTCCAGCAGGTTCTGCAGCACGCGCTGCACGACGGCCAGCGGAATCAGCTTCGGCACCAGGTCCTCGATCAGCTTCGGCGCATCCTTGGCGAAGTGGTCGAGCAGCGACTGCGCCTCCTGGCGGCCGAGCAGCTCGGCGGCGTGGCCGAGGATGATGTGGTTGAGGTGGGTCGCCACCACCGTGCTGGCATCGACCACCGTGTAGCCGAGGGCGTGCGCCTGGTCGCGCAGGGTCGCCTCGATCCAGATCGCCGGCAGGCCGAAGGCCGGGTCCTTCGTCTGCACGCCCGGCAGCGTGCCGGCGACGCGCCCCGGATTGATGGCGAGGAACAGGCCCGGCCAGGCTTCGCCCGAACCGACCTCGACGCCCTTCAGCAGCACGCGGTAGCCGTTCGGCTTGAGTTCCAGGTTGTCGCGGATGTGCACCGGCGCCGAGAGGAAGCCGACCTCCTGGGCGAACTTCTTGCGCAGGCCGCGGATGCGCTTCAGCAGCTCGCCGTCCTGGCCCTTGTCCACCAGCGGGATCAGGCGGTAGCCGACTTCCAGCCCGAGCACGTCCACCGGCGCCACGTCGGCCCAGCTCGCCTCCAGCGCCTCGGCCGGCGCGGCGGCGGCCGGCACGGCGGGCTTTTCCTCCGCCGGCCGCGCCTGCTTCCGCACCATCCAGTACGCCAGCCCGCCGACCGCGGCGGCGAACAGCAGGAAGGCGAAGTGCGGCATGCCGGGAATCAGGCCGAGGATGCCGAGGATGGCGGCGGTGAGCATCAGCACCTGCGGGTTGGCGAAGACCTGGCCGACGAACTGCTGGCCGATGTCCTCGTCGGTGGCCACCCGGCTCACCACCAGGCCGGCGGCGGTGGAGATGATCAGCGCCGGGATCTGCGCGACGAGGCCGTCGCCGATGGTCAGCAGGGTGTAGTTCTGCGCCGCGCGCGCCATGTCCATGTCGTGCTGCAGCACGCCGACGATGAGCCCGCCGATGATGTTGATGAAGAGGATCAGGATGCCGGCGACGGCGTCGCCGCGGACGAACTTCGAGGCGCCATCCATGGAGCCGAAGAAGTCCGCCTCCTGGGCGATCTCGGTGCGGCGCTGCCTCGCCACGTCCTCGCCGATCAGGCCGGCGTTGAGGTCGGCGTCGATGGCCATCTGCTTGCCCGGCATGGCGTCGAGGGTGAAGCGCGCCGACACCTCGGCGATGCGGCCGGCGCCCTTGGTGATGACGACGAAGTTGATCACCACCAGGATCACGAATACCACCAGGCCGACGGCGTAGTTGCCGCCGACGAGGAAGTGGCCGAAGGCCTCGATCACCTTGCCGGCGGCGTCGCCGCCGGTGTGGCCCTCGAGCAGGATGACGCGGGTCGAGGCGACGTTGAGGGAGAGGCGCAGCAGCGTCGTCACCAGCAGCACGGTCGGGAAGATCGAGAAGTCGAGCGGCTTCTTGGTGTACATCGACACCAGCAGCACCATCACCGCCAGCGCGATGTTGAAGGTGAAGGACAGGTCGAGCAGCAGCGGCGGCAGCGGCAGCACCATCATCGACAGGATCATGACGATGAGCAGCGGCGCGCCGAGCTGGCGCAGGTTGCCGCCGGAGAACATGCCGCGCAGGGTCAGTTCGCCGTTCATGGCTGCGCTCCGGTTGCGGGTTTCGGGTTTCGGGTAAACGGTTTCGGGTTTCGGGTTTCGGGTTTCGGGTTAACACCGAACGCCCCCGCGAGCGACGGTTTCAACTCGAAACCCGAAATCCGCAACTCGAAACTCACAAAACCCCCGGGTCGAGTTCCGCCGGCACCGGCAGGTCGGCGGGCAGCAGCGGCGCCTGGCCGCCGCGCGCCAGCCAGGCGTTGAGCTGGTAGACATAGGCCATCACCTCGGCGACGGCGCGGAACAGCGCCGGCGGGATGGTCTGGTCGAGGTCGGTATGGGCGTACAGGGCGCGCGCCAGCGGCGGCGCCTCCAGCAGCGGCACGTTGTGCTCCTGCGCGATCTCGCGGATGCGCTGGGCGATGACGCCGCGGCCCTTGGCCACCACGCGCGGCGCCGGCATCTTCTCGTCGTAGGCCAGCGCCACGGCGAAATGCGTCGGGTTGGTGACCACCACCTGCGCCGTCGGCACGGCGGCCATCATGCGGCGGCGGGCGATCTCGCGCTGCTGGCTGCGAATGCGCGCCTTCAGCTGCGGGTCGCCCTCCATCTCCTTCATCTCCTTGCGCACCTCCTCTTTGCTCATGCGCAGCTTCTTGTGGTACTGCCAGAGCTGGAAGGGCACGTCGAGGGCGACGATGAGGGCCATCGCGGCGACGATGACCAGGGTGCTGAAGAGGATCGTCCGGCCGAGCGCATGCAGGCCGGTCTCGAGCGGCTGGCCGATCAGGGCGAACACCTGCTCCTGCTCGTGCAGGATCGCCCAAGCCACCACGAGGCCGACCAGCCCCGCCTTCATGACGCCCTTCACCAGCTCGCCGACGCTGTGCATGGAGAACATGCGACCGAAGCCCTTCAGCGGATCGAGCCGCGTCCAGTCCGGCGCCAGCGCCTTGCCGGAAAAGTTCAGCCCGCCCATCGCGAAGGGGCCGGCCAGCGCCGCCACCACCAGGAACAGCAGGAGCGGCCCGATCGAGGTGAGCGCCGCCCAGGCCTGCTCGAGGAACAGGGCCGGCAGGCGCGCCTCGTCGAAAGCCGTCTCTCGGCCAAAAGTCAGTCCCCGCGAGACGGCGCCGCCGATGCGCCCGGCCAGCCAGGCGCCGGTCACCCACAGCGCGCCGCTGCCGGCCATCAGCACGAGGAAAGCCGACAGCTCGCGCGATTGCGGCACCTGGCCCTCTTCGCGCGCCTGCTCCAGCCGTCGCGGCGACGCTGGTTCGGTTTTTTCGAGATCGGAATCGTCGGCCATGGTTGTTTTACTCCATGCCGGCGATTATTGCCGCCTGCGGCAAGGGGCGGCGGGCGGAAAAGAACGGGAATACCCCGCCAATTCGGGTTTCTAGGGCGTGTTCTCAATCATCTTGCCGGTGTGAACGGGGTTTTCCGGGCACAGGGCAAGGCGCGGTGGCGAAGACAGTGGTTATTCCACGGCGAGCCGCAGCAACGCGGCCATGCGCGCGACGCCGGCGTGGCGCGTGGAAACCTGATCGTCTTCATCTGGGGAATCTCGGTTATCTTGCCGTCGCGCCTGCGACGGTCATTCGCTGACCTTAAATCCGGGAGTCTCGACTGGAAGCGTGAAAAAGAACGTTGCCCCCTGCCCCGGCGCGGCCGTGGCCCAGATGCGGCCGCCGTGGCGGCGGATGATGCGGGCGACGATGGCCAGGCCGATGCCGGTGCCGGAAAACTCGGCGGGACCATGCAGGCGCTGGAAGGCGCCGAACAGTTTGGCGGCATACTTCATGTCGAAGCCGGCGCCGTTGTCGCGCACGTAATACAGCGTTTCGCCATCGCGCTCATCGAGGCCGAATTCGATGCGCGCCCGCTCGCGCTGGCCCGTGTATTTCCAGGCGTTGCCGAGCAGGTTGAGCAGCACCGGGCGGATCAGCCCGGCATCGCAGCTTGCCTCGACGCCGGGCGCGATCGCCCAGTCGACCCGGCGGGCCGGATTCTCCTCCGCCAGCTCGGCGGCGATCTCGGCGGCGAGCCGCGACAGGTCGAGGCGCTCGATCCGCATGTCCTGGCGCGCCACGCGCGAGAGCTCGTGCAGGTCGTCGATGAGGTCCCCCATCCTGATCGAGCCGACGCGCACCCGGGCCAGGTAGTCGCGCGCCGTCGCGTCCAGGCTGGCGGCGTAGTCCTGTTCCAGCAGATGGGAAAAGCCGTTGATGGCGCGCAGCGGCGCGCGCAGGTCGTGGGACACCGAATAGGAGAAGGCTTCCAGCTCGCGCACCGCCTCCTGGAGCTCGGCGGTGCGTTCGGCCACGCGCAGCTCCAGCGTGCGGTTCATCTGGCGTATCTCCTGCTCGGCCGCCTTGCGCTCGGTCAGGTCGGAGAACACGGCGACGTAGTTCGTCGTGCGGCCGGCGTCGTCGCGCACCGCCGAAATCGACAGCCACTCGGGATAGGCCGTGCCGTCCTTGCGCCGGTTCCATATCTCGCCGCTCCAATGCCCGGCGCCGGTCAGCGCGTCCCACATCGCCCGGTAGAAGGCGGCATCCTGCCGGCCCGATTGCAGGATGCGCGGATTGCTGCCGATGACCTCGTCGGCGCCGTAGCCGGTGATCTCCGAGAAGCGGCGGCTGACGGCGACGATGGCCGCCTTCTCGTCGGTGATGACGATGGCCTCGTTGGCCTGCTCGAAGACGCTGGCGGCCAGGCGCAACTGCGCTTCATCGCGCTTGCGCTCGGTGATCTCGGTGGCGACGCCGCACATCCCCGCAATCCCGCCCTCTTCGTCCCTGAGCGGAAACTTGACGGCGATGAAGTGGCGCGGGCCCTTGGGTGAGTCGACCGTCACCTCGCTTTCGAGGGCGCCATCGCCGCCCATCGCCGCGCCGTCGGCGTCCTCGATCCCCCGGGCGACCGCCTCGGGAAACAGCATGGCGGCGGTCTTGCCTTCGGCATCCCGGCGCGAAAGCCCGGTCACTTCCTCCCACTTCCGGTTCACCAGCCGGTATTTGCCGTCGCGGTCCTTGACGTAGATCGCCGTGCCGCTGTTCTCGATCAGGTCGGCGAGAAAACGCTGCTTCTCGCGCAGCTCGGCGGTCATTTCGCGCGCCAGCGCGAGGGCGCGCTGGCGCCCGGACGTAATCCCGCGCACCAGCCAGAACAGCGCCAGGCCAAGCAGGGCGCCGGCCGCCAGGACGAATTGCGCCGTCCACGCGCGCGTGCCGCTTTCCAGCGAAGGTTCGCTGGCGAACTGGAGCGTCCACTCCCTGCCGGCGAAACCGACGGTCTCGCTGCGCGTGAACACCGGCCGATGCCCGGCGGGCGCCTGGCTGCCGAGGAAGTACAGCGCATCCGCCCCGTTGGCGGCGCCATCGTAAATGGCGAAGGAGACGCCCTGCGCGGACGACGGCAGCAGGTCGCCGGCCAGCGCCGACATGCGGAAGGGGCTGAGCACGAAACCCGCCAGCCGCCCGCCGCGATCGAAGGCCGGCTGGAACATGATGAAGGCCGGCACGGGATTGCTCGATTCGTCGATCTTCAGGATGGTCTTGGACGTGATGGCGGGCCGGCGCGTCGCCAGCGCCTGTTCCATGGCCCGCCGGCGCACGGGATCCTGCCACATGTCGTAGCCGAGTGCCTTGACGTTCAGCCCCTCGAAGGGCTCGGCATAGACGTTGGCGACATAGCGCGGGCGCGGCCCCGGCGGCCGCACCGCGAAATCGGGCAGGCCCTGGGCGCGCAGCTCGCGCTCCCGCGAGGCCAGTTCCTCGTGAGAAAACGCCTGCGCGAAGGCCAGGGCCTGGATGGCCGGATAGTGCTCCTTGAGCTGGAGGCGGCGATAGTAATTCGCCCAGTCCTGCGGCGTCACCCTGTCGCCCACCGCGAACAGCGCGGCGGCGTCGATGAGAATCTGCTGGTAGCCAGCCATGCGGGAGCGCAGGGCCTCGCGGATCTCGGCGGCACGGGCCTGGAATTCGGCCTGCTGCGCCTGCCGTGTCTGACTATCGACCCAGCGCCAGGCGCCCAGGGAAACCAGCAGGGCCACAGCGAGCACCGCCCAGTGCAGCCACGCCCGCGGCTGCAATCCACCCATGACGGCACCGGATTCCGGCTCGTTGCGGCCGGCGGGGAAGCCCGCCGGACCCTTGGTGTCGCGTATCGCGCTGCGCGCCGCCGGTTCCGCCATTTTCACGCTTTCCGTCTATTGCAGCAGCGCCCCGGCGATGTGCTGCAGGGGCAGGATACGGTCCACCGCGCCCAATTTTACCGCCTCCTTCGGCATGCCATACACGACGCAGGTCTCCTCGTCCTGGGCGATGGTGCGCGCGCCGGCCTCGTGCATCTCCTTGAGGCCGCGCGCGCCGTCGTCGCCCATGCCGGTCATGATGACGCCCAGCGCGTTGCCGCCGGCGAATTTCGCCACCGAGCGGAACAGCACGTCCACCGACGGGCGGTGGCGGTTGACCACCGGCCCGTCGACCACCTCGACGTGGTATTGCGCGCCGCTGCGCTTGAGCAGCATGTGCCGGCCGCCCGGCGCGATGAGGGCGCGCCCGGGCACGACGCGCTGGCCGTCCTTCGCCTCGAAGACGTCGATCTCGCACAGGCCGTTCAGGCGCTCGGCGAAGGAGGCGGTGAATTTCTCCGGCATGTGCTGGACGATGACGATGCCCGGCGCCGTCGCCGGCAGCGCCGTCAGCACCGACTCGAGCGCCTGGGTGCCGCCGGTGGAGGTGCCGATGGCAACGATGCTGTCGGTGGTCTTGGCCATGGCGTGGACGCCGCCCGCGCCCTCCTGCGGCTCGGCCGCGGCCCGCATCGCCGGCCGCGCCGCCAGGTTGCGCACCCGCGAGGCGGCGGCGGCGCGCACCGCCGCGATCACGTCGTTCGACGACTCGCGCAGGAAATCCTTCAGGCCGAGGGTCGGCTTGGCGATGATGGAGACGGCGCCGGCCGCCAGCGCCTGCATGGTCGTCTCGGCGCCGGCCTGGGTCAGCGAGGAGCAGATCACCACCGGCGTCGGCCGCTCGGCCATGATCTTCTTCAGGAAGGTGACGCCGTCCATGCGCGGCATCTCGACATCCAGGGTGATGACGTCGGGCCATTCACGGCGCATGCGCTCCATGGCGAAGAGCGGGTCTGGCGCCGAGCCGATGACGCGAATGCCGGGTGCGCGGCCGAGGATGTCGCCCATCACCTGGCGCACCACCGCCGAATCGTCGACGACGAGGACCCTTATCTCGCCGGCCATGACGGGTTATCCGCCTTGCCCTCGCGGGCGTCCCGCGCCAGCGACTCGAAGACGCGGTCGCAGGTCAGGATGTGCTCGATCCACCAGTCGCTGACGAAGGCCAGCACCTGGATCGGGACCAGCCTTTCACCCGCCTCCCGGCGCGCCCGGTAAGCCTCGATCCGGCGCCGGTAAGCCACGTGCCGGATGACGTGCTCGGCCTGATGGCGGGGCGTCACCGCCTGCGCCTTCATCAGCCGCTCCTCGGTGTCGAAATGGTCGTCGGCATAGCGCTGCAGCTCGCCGAAGATGCCCAGCAGCACCGCTTCGCCCTGCCCCTTGCCGATGCTGTCGTAGAGCCCGTTGAGGATATGGATCAGCCCGCGGTGCTGCTTGTCGACGACCTCGACCCCCGTATCGAACCGCTCGTCCCATTCGATGTGCATGCCTGCCTCCCCTGGTCCCCTCTCGCGCGCGACGGCCATGTTCAAGCAACGTCCCTCAGGTCTGCCTGCTCGGGCATGTGGCGCACCCAGACATCGCCGCTCGCCACGTCGAAAATGATGCTTCTGTGTCCCACGCCGGCGAGGTGCTCGCTGGCCGGCTCCAGGCCGTGGCTGCGCAGCAGGCGCCGGCCCGTCTCGGTGTTGCGGCTGCCGATGTCGAGCAGGCCGCCGGTGGCGAAGGAAAACATGCGCCCGCCGCCGAAAATCTTCGCCTGGTATTCGCGCGGCTGCGTGCCGGCGGCGCGCATTTCGGCGAACAGCAGGTCGACGGCTTCATCGGCGTAGCGCCCGTCCGCCCCGCCCGCTCCCGCCGTGCCGCGTTCGGGCAGCATGTAGTGGCACATGCCGCCGAGCAGCAGGCGGGGGTGCCAGAAGGTGATCGACACGCAGGAGCCGAGCACCGTGCGGATGCGCGTGTCGCGGTCGCCGAAATAGACCTCCCCCGGCTGCAGGAAGATGTCGATGGCGGCCGGGTTGATCGGCACCGTCATGCCGCCTCCTTGCGGTAGATGGTCGGGCGCACCGGCCGGAACTGCTCGCTCACGCCGTTCAGGCTTTCCGAATGGCCGATGAGCAGCCAGCCGCCCGGCCGCAGCCGCCGGTGCAGCGCCGCCACGACGCGGCGCTTGGTCTCCATGTCGAAATAGATCATCACGTTGCGCAGGAAGATGACGTCGAAGTCGCCGGCGTCCTTGAGGTCGCCGTTGAGGTTGATCTGGGCGAAGCGCACCCGCTCCCGCACCGCCGCGTCGACGCGCAGCTTGCCGGCCATGGCGCCGGTGCCGCGCAGGCAGAAGCGCCGGCGGTAGTCGGGCGGGATGCCCGCCTCGTTGCGCGCCGTCGGATAGGTGGCGCGGCGCGCGGCTTCGAGAACCTTGCTGCTGATATCCGAGCCGAAGACCTCCCAGGGCGTCGCCTCGCCCAGCTTGTCCATCAGCACCATGGCGATGCTGTAGGCCTCCTCGCCGGTCGAGCTGGCCGCGCTCCAGACGCGGAAGGCCGCGCCGGGGCGCACGCCCGGCAGCACCTCGCGCACGAGGAATTCGAAATGCTGCGGCTCGCGGAAGAAGTAGGTCTCGTTGGTCGTCAGCAGGTCGATCGCCGCCTGCAGCTCCGCCGGTTCGCCGCCTCCGACGATGAGGCGGTAGTAGTCGCCGTAGCTGCCGATGCCGCGCGCGCGCAGGCGCTTCGACAGGCGCCCGCACACGAGGGGCTTCTTCGAGGGGGGCAGGTGGATGCCCGCCACCCGCTGCATCAGCGCCTGGAACTGGCCGAACTCGCTGTCCGATATGGCCGCTTCCATCAGGCCGCCTCCTGCAACGGCACGTCGAGCCGGCCGTCCGAGGCCAGGTAGCCGAGGCTCATGCCGCGTTCGCTCTGCAGCTCGTGCGCCGCCCGCGCCGCCCGCAAGGTCAGCTGGGTGAACAGTTCGGCTGCGTCGAGCCGCCCGGCCGCCTCGTGTTTCCTGAACGCCATCGTCGCCGCCAGCACGAACACCGCTGCCGCAAGCACGGTCAGGATCAGGACGGCGCGCCGCTGCAGCAGCCTTTCGATCATGCCTTCAATCATTCGTGCCTTCCGCCCGGCCCGGTCCGGCCAAAGTCAGTTCCCGCGGCACGGCATCCCGCGCCATGCCGTCGGCGGCCTCGACGATCCCGCTGAGCTCCTCGACGGACAGCGCGTGCCGCAGGTTCAGGAGAATGACGAATTTGCCCGCCACCTTGCCCATGCCCTCGATGAAGTCGCTGCGGATGCGCGCGCCGAACGAGGGCGGCGGCTCGATCTCGCCGGCCGGGATGTCGAGCACCTCGTTCACGGCGTCGACGATGACGCCGATCACCTGGGGCGCTCCCGCGGCGACCTCGGGCCCGGCCTCGATCTCGACGATGACGATGCAGGTGCGCCGCGCGATCTGTGTCGGCGCGCGGCCGAAGCGGACGGCGAGGTCGACCACCGGCACTACGGCGCCGCGCAGGTTGATCACCCCGCGCACCAGCTCCGGCATCATCGGCACCTCCGTCAGGTGGCCGTACTCGATGATCTCCTTGATGCTGCGGATGCCGATGGCGAAGGTCTCGCCGCACAGCGAGAACACCAGATATTGTTGCGGCTCCCCGCCCGCCGGCAGGCCGACGGGCGCGCGAGCGCCGGTCGCGACCGCGAGTTGTGCCTGGTTCATGGCCGTCCCCTCTCAGTAGCGGACGAACTCGGCATCGCCCAGCCCGCCCCCGGCCGCGGCAACCTCCTCGCGCGGCCGCCTGGCGGCCTTGCGCACCGCCTTCGCCGGCTGGCGTGCCGGCGAAGGCGCCGGCGCCGCGGCCTCGCCCTCGCCGACGCGGAACATCGCCATCATCTGCTGCAGCTGCTGCGCCTGGCCGCTCATCTCTTCGGCGGTGGCGGACAGCTCCTCCGAAGCGGAGGCGTTCTGCTGCGTGGTCTGGTTGAGCTGACCCATCGCCGTGTTGATCTGCCCGGCGCTCTGCGACTGTTCCTCGGAAGCCGCCGTGATTTCCTGCACCAGTTCGGCGGTCTTGCGGATGTTCGGCACCATCTCCTGCAGCAGCTGGCCGGCCTTCTCGGCCGTCTTCACGCTGGTGCCGGCCAATTCGCCGATCTCCTGCGAGGCAACCTGGCTGCGCTCGGCCAGTTTGCGCACCTCCGCGGCCACGACCGCAAAGCCCTTGCCGTGCTCGCCAGCGCGGGCCGCCTCGATGGCCGCGTTGAGCGCCAGCAGGTTGGTCTGGTAGGCGATGTCGTCGATGATGCCGATCTTGTCGGCGATCGACTTCATGGCATCCACCGTCGCCCGCACCGCCTCGCCGCCGTCGGCCGCGTCCTTCGCCGCCTTGTTGGCGATGCCGTCCGTGACCTTGGCGTTTTCCGTGTTCTGGTTGATCGAGGCGCTCATCTGCTCGATCGAGGCGCTGGTCTCCTCCAGGCTGGCCGCCTGCTCGCTGGCGCCCTGCGACAGCGATTGTGAAGTGGCACTGACCTGCTCGGAGGCGGCCGAGAGGCCGTCCGCCGAGGAGCGCACCTCGCCGATGACCCGCGAGAGCTTCTCCACCATGCCGCGCATGGCGTAGAGCATGCTCGAGGTGTCGCTGGCCTTAGTCGCCACCACCACGGTGAGGTCGCCCTCGGCCACCCGGCGGGCGACGTCGGCCGCGTAATCGGGCTCGCCGCCGAGCTGCTTCAACAGGCCGCGCGTGATGAGGAAGCCAATGACGATGCCGAGCAGGACCGCCGCGGCGCCGAGCGCGAGCATCAGCATGCGCGCGGCGGAAACGGTTTTTTCGGCCTCCACGCCGACCTCGTCCATCATCTCGCCCTGGAACTTGATGAGGGCGTTCACCCGCTTGCGGTACTCGTCGGCGGCGGGGCGGAAGTCCGTGTTCAGGAACAGCACCGCCTCCTCGCGCTTGCCCTCCTCGGCCAGCTTGATGAGCTGGTTCTGCATCGCGATGTAGCGCTCGCGCGCCTCCATGATGGACTGGAACATTTCCTTGCCCTTCGGATTGGCCAGCAGAGGCCTGAGCTTTTCCCAGGCCTTGCCGATGCCGGCGCGGCCCTCGAGGATGCGCTCCCTGGTCTTCTGCGCGGTTTCGCGGTCCGCCGACAGGGCCATGTCGCGCGCGGCGATGCCGACTTGGTTCACGCCGGCCAGGCCCTCCTGCAGCAGGCCGACCTTCGGCCACTTGTCGCGCACGATGTCGCCCAGCGCGTCGTTGATGTTGGCCAGCCGGTTGATGCCGACGACCGCCACAGCGATCAGCAGCAGCAGCACCACGCCGAAGCCGAGCCCGAGCTTCACACCCACTTTCAGGTTTTTCATTGCCATCTCCTTTCCACCACCAAAATCACGATTGAAGCGCGCGCTGCCGCGCCGCGCCGCCGAGCCGATTCGCTTCCCGGCCCGTCGCCAACTGAACCAGCTGCGGCACGTCCAGGATCAGCCCCACCTCGCCGCTGGCGAGGATGGTCGAGCCGGCAATGCCGCGCAATTTCTCGAAGAGCACGCCGAGCGGCTTGATCACCGTCTGGCATCCGCCCATCAGGCAATCCACCGCCAGCCCGGCCTGGCGCCCGCCGTGACTCACCACCACCACGTTCTGCCGCCGCGGCGCCGGCTGCGGCACCTCGAACAACTCGCGCAGGCGCAGGAAAGGCAGCACCCGCCCGCGCAGGTCGAGGTAGTCGCGTCCGTCTGCGTCGTCCGCCGCCGGCAGCTCGATGCATTCCTCGACCATCTCCAGCGGCAGCACGAACTGCGCGCCGCCGATGCCGACCAGGAAGCCGTCGATGATGGCCAAGGTGAGCGGCAGGGTCAGGCGCATGCAGGTACCTTCGCCAGGACGACTCTCGATGTCGAGCGTGCCGCGCAGCGCCTCGATGCTGCTCTTCACGACATCCATGCCGACGCCGCGCCCGGACAGATTGGTGACGGTTTCCGCCGTGGAAAAGCCCGGCTGCAGGATCAGGCGCCAGACCTCGCCGTCCTCCAGCGACTGACTTTCCTGCGCCAGGCCGCGCTCGATTGCCTTTTTCAGGATGCGCTCGCGATCCAGGCCGCGGCCGTCGTCGCGCACCTCGATGACGATGCTGCCCGACTCGTGGCGTGCTGTCAGACTGACCGTGCCGCGCGCCGGCTTTCCGCGCATCAGGCGCTCCTCCGCCGGCTCCAGGCCGTGGTCCATGGCGTTGCGCAAGAGGTGCATGAGCGGATCGCCGAGGCGCTCGACCATCGATTTGTCCAGCTCGGTCTCGGCGCCGCCGACCTTCAGCTCGATGTCCTTGCCCAGTTCGCGGCTGACGTCGCGCACCACGCGCGGGAAGCGGCCGAACACCTCGCCGATCTGTACCATGCGCAGACGCAGCGCGGCGTCGCGCACTTCCTCGACCAGCCGCGCTACCTGCGAGGCAGACTCGATCAGTTCGCTCCGGTGCGTGCGCCCCGCCAGCAACTGCGTGCCGGCGCCGGCGATGACCAGCTCGCCGACCAGGTCGATCAGCCGGTCCAGCTTGTCGGCGGGTACCTTGACGCTGCGCGCATCCAGGGCACGCCGTTCCTCGCTGCGCTTCTGCTTGTCCAGCGCGGCTTCGACAACCGGCACATGCACGGCTCCACTGCCGGCCAGGATTTCGCCCAGACGGCGCCCACCGCCGGCGTCTGGTCTGGCCTGTGCCGCTAGCGCCTGCTCCAGCTCGCGCCGCGTCAGCGCACCGCCGGCAATCAGGATTTCGCCGAGCCGCGCACTGTCTTCCGGCAGCGAGCGGATCAGGGCAACGTATTCCTCGGCCTTGGCGCGCGGCGGCACGATGCGGACCTGCGCGTCGTCCTGCACGAACTCGAACACCGCCTCGATCTCCTGCCGACCGGCAGCGCTCCTCAGGTCCAGTTCGAAGCCGAGATAGCAAGCCTCAGGATCACCGCTTTCCAGGTTCGGCAGGGCGTCGTCGATCGTCTCCAGGTGTTCGATGTCACCGACGGTGGTGAGGTAGCGGATGAAGGCCAGCGGATCCATACCCATGCGCAGCACCTCGGTATCGAAGCGCAGCGAAAGATGCCAGGTGTCGAGGCCGCCGAGGGGGCCTCCGCCGGAGACCGCCAGGGCGGCCTCCGACTCGGGCGGGTTTACCGCCGCCAGCGGGGTCTGGGCGAACGGCGGCAAAAACGTCTTTAGACGCGCGACGAGTTCCTGGCCGCGAGCCAGCGAGGCTGCCTCGGGCGGGCGGTCCGCCGCGGCTGCGGCTACCAGCGCGCCGATATGGTCGCCGCTTTCAAGCAGCAACGCGACGAGTTCCGCGCCGGCGCCGAGGGCGCCGCTGCGCAGGCGCTCGAGCACGCTTTCCACGACATGGGTGAAGCCGACGACTTCCTCGAAGCCGAACAGCCCGGCCGATCCCTTGATCGTGTGGGCGGCGCGGAACAGGCCGTTGACCGCTTCTGCGTCCTGCGTTCCCGCCTCGCAGGCCAGCAGGATTTCCTCCATCTGGCGCAGCAGCTCCTGGGCCTCCTCGAAGAAGGTGCTGCGCGCGGCGTCGATATTCATGGCTCTCCCCTTGCGTTCAAGACTTCAGCAGCGACTGTTCGTCCGAGCGGATTACCACCGGGTCGCCGAATAGCGCGCCGAGGCGGCTCAGGTCGAGAATCTGCAGCACTGCCGGCGAATGGTTCACCAGACGCAGCCGCGCGCCGCACCTGCGCTTGAGCTGCAGCATGATTTGCAGGCCGGCGGTGTCGATCTCGCTCACGCCGGAGAGGTCGACCTCTACCTCGTCTTCCAATCCGGCCGCTAGCGCAGCAAGAATTTCGTCGCGGATGGCGGCGGCCGACGCGACGGTCATCTCGCCGTCGATACACAGACGGCAGCCGGCAGCAGTCCTTTCGATGTTCATTCCCATGGCGTCCTCACATCACCAGCTTTGAGACGGCTGCCAGCATCTGCTGTGGCTGGAAGGGCTTCACCACCCAGGCCTTGGCGCCGGCCGCCTGCCCTTCCTGCTTGCGGTTCTCGCCGGCCTCGGTGGTCAGCATGATGATCGGGGTGAACTTGTAGCTCGGATGCTTCTTGACTTCCTTCACCAGGCTGATGCCGTCCATGTTCGGCATGTTCACGTCGCTGATGATCAGATGCACCTTCTTGCCGTCCAGCTTCGCCAGCGCGTCCTTGCCGTCGCAGGCCTCGATGACCTCGTAGCCGGCGCTCTGCAGGGTGAGGTTCACCACCTGCCGCAGAGAGACGGAGTCATCGACGACGAGTATGGTTTTTCCCATGGTCGCTCCTTTCAAAAGAAGGTGATTTCACCGGTTCCGGCCGGCGCGTTTGCGCGGGCGGCGGAGGCGTCGTGCTGCTCCAGCGTGGTGTAGCCGGACTCGAGCTGGCGCAGCCAGCCGCCGGCGTCGATCGGCTGCGGCCGCCCGCCCTCGGCGATGGCCTGCCGGTCGGCGCCGATGCGCTCGCCGAGGCGGCCGATGTCCCGCTCGATCAGGGCGAGGATCTGGCTGACGCGGTCCTGGAATTGCAGGTCGACGAGCACCTGCGAGACCTGCGCCCTGACGCCGTCGCTCTCTTCCTCCAGGCGGCCGGCCGTGCTGACGAGCGCGCCGGCCGAATCGTTGAAGCGGGAAACCACCCCGCGAATGACGGCTTCCGCCTCGGTGACGACCGCGTCGTCCCGGCTGGACAGCTCGGCGGCGGCGGCCAGCGTGCCGCCGATGGCGGCGGCGACCGTCTCGACCTTTTGGCTGATCTGCTTGCCGGTTTCGCCCGACTGGGTGGACAGCTTCCTCACCTCGTCGGCAACGACGGCGAAGCCGCGCCCCTGCTCGCCGGCGCGGGCGGCTTCGATGGCGGCATTCAGGGCCAGCAGGTTGGTCTGGCCGGCGATGCTGGCGACATCGACGGCCATGCGCTTCAGCTCGTCGGTGAAGGCCGCCAGGTTGCGCACCTCGGCCAGCATCGCCGACTTGGCTTCGAGAATCGACTTGAGGGACGACACCAGGGCGAGCAGCTCCGCCTGCGCGGCATCGATGGTGCCGGTCATGCCGGTTCCTGATTAGTGACAAACCTCAGCAGGCTCACGTAGCGAGCCTGGCGGGGAGGAAACTGGGCTCATTTTCACCGGCGAGGAGAATGGGCCATGGCGAT
>JAANMU010001015.1_pt1 | contig 28657 bp, 19 predicted proteins | sample 7279701 | NCBI WGS metagenome assembly JAANMU01 (sample SAMN14094539, study PRJNA606508) | bioreactor metagenome | isolation source: A lab-scale SPAN reactor treating ammonium-rich wastewater day 57 | place: Ireland: Galway | collected 2017-03-13 | reverse complement strand
GCCGGCCATGCCAGCAACAGCAGCCAGAGTTGAAAGATGATCAGGTTGTTCCAAATGCCCATGGTCTTCACGTAGGAAGCCATGTTGGGCAGGACGGAGAACAGTCCAATAGCCGCGCAGAATTGCAGGTACTTCCGGCCCGGCCGGCCCGCGCGCCACAACAGCCCGACGGCAATCAGCCCCAGCATCAGCAGGAAAGCGCGATCCGCCGTGACCAGATCAATCGTCATCCAGTAGAAGCGCGTCAGATGAATGCCCTGGCTGGGCAGCAATTTGAGCAGGTAGAATTTTGCGTCCGGCGACCAGGTCATCACGGTCAACGCCGCGAAGGCCGACAACCCGCCGGTCAGGACGAGGACCAGCCATCTCCGCCAGCCCCAGGGATTGAAGCGCGCAAATACCAGCGCCGGTCCCAAAAACGCCAAGGCAAGAATCTGTTTGGCAAACACCCCCAGACCGGCGAAGAGCATCGCGATCAGGGCCACCGAAAACTTTTTTTCGCACCAGGCCCAAAGCGTCAGGAGAAACACGCCAGCGGTGTGCAGCATCACCAGGTTGTCCGGATGCGTCACATCCGCCGTGAAATTCTTGAAGATGACCAGCGCCGCCAGACCACCGCCCAACAGGGCAAGCCCGCGGAATTGATTTTCCGGCACGACGAATTGGACGGCGCGCCGGAGCGCGAGACCCGAAAGCACCGCTGCCATTAGGCCCACGGCAACGTTCACCACCCGGCAATATCGAATGTCCAGGTGCAGCCCAAGGGGCTTGAGCACGGCGTAGGTCAGGTATTCCAGGCCCGGACTGTAAACGAAGGAATTGCCATCAGCGGGCGGCCCGAACAAGGGTTGCCCCAGTTCCAGCTTGAGCATGTTGGTCATGAATGGGCTTTCCGGCCACATGTACAGGTCCCACGGAAACTGCACGCGGAGCACGGTCATCACGCCCAGCCACGCCAGATAAACGAGAACGACGCAGCCAAGCAAACGCACCAGCCACCACGTCCACCACGCCGGCCGGGCCGGATTGTCGGAACTGAATTCTCCAAACACGCGGGCAAAGCTTGGGGGCGAGTTCCGCATTGGCAAGCCGAATCCACGCGCGCTACTCTGTCGCGCCTGCCGCCGCGCACCAACCGGCGGCGGTTGGTCTCGGCACAAACACATGACGGCACACACGGCACTCATCACCGGAGGTTCGGGTTACTTCGGCTCGCTGCTCCGCGACCGGCTGCGCGAGCGCGGCCAGGCCGTGCGCGTGTTTGATTTGTCAGATGCCGACGACCGGCCTAGTGACGTGGCATTCGTGCGTGGCGACATTCGCGACGCGGCGCAGGTGAAGCAGGCAGTGACAGGTTGCGACGTCGTGTATCATTGCGTGGCGCAAGTCCCGCTGGCCAAGGACAAGGAATTGTTTCATTCCGTAAACGTTCACGGTACGGAGAATCTGTTGCGCGCGGCACTGGAGGCACAATTGCGCAAAGTGATTTATGTGTCGTCCAGTGCGGTGTTCGGCGTGCCCAAGTCCAATCCCGTCACAGAAAACACGCCGCCCACACCTGGCGAGGCCTACGGCCGCGCGAAGTTGGCGGGCGAAGAGCATTGCGGCCTATACGCGCGGCTTGGTCTCGACGTAACGATCATCCGGCCGCGCACGATCATGGGCCACGGACGGCTCGGCATTTTCCAGATTCTCTTTGAGTGGATTCGTGAGGGCTACAATGTCCCGGTGTTTGGCCGGGGCGACAACGTGTATCAATTCGTTCACGCCGATGATCTCGCGGAAGCCTGCATCCTGGCGGCGGCGCGACCTGGTTCAACCATTTACAATTGTGGCGCAGCCACGTTTGGCACGATGCGCGAGGCGCTGGAACATCTCTGTGCCCACGCCAAGACCCGCTCCAAGGTCCGCAGTGTCCCGATGATGCCGGCAGTTGCCCTGATGAAACTCACCAGTGCGCTCGGTCTGTCACCGTTGGGCGCGTATCACGCCTTGATGTATGGCCGCTCACTGTACTTCGACATCAGCAAAGCCCGGAGCGAACTGGCTTGGCAGCCGCGTTATTCAACTGACCAGATGTTTGCGCAGAGTTACGAATGGTATCTAGCCAATCGGGAAAAACTCCAGCACGCCCACCACGCCTCGCACCATCGCTCGCCAGTGAAACAGGGAATTCTATCGCTGGTGAAACACCTGCTCTGAAAGGCAGAACAAGCAGTGGTTCGGGAGGACAAATATTCCGCCCCCGGAGTGCCAGTCTATGCAGTAATTTCACGTGATCCGCAGGGGGTCATCCGCACTGTTCGTTCACTGGCGCTTGCGTTTCGGTCAATTTTAGCCAAGCTCGCCGCGTTGAAGAATTCCGTTGGCCAGTTGCGGCTGCACCATCGTTTCCCGCTCGCGATTTTCGCGGGTCTGTTGTTGGCAGCGGCGTATCCGAAGCTGGGGATTGCCGGCTTTGCCTGGGTTGCGCCGGGGCTGATGCTGGCGGCGGCGCATGGGCGGATCGGCCTCGAGGCATTTCGGATCGGTTATGTGGCCGGACTCACGTTCAACTTGGGGGCGCTTTACTGGTTGTTGCACATACCCGTCGCTGGCTATCCGATTCTCGGCTGGCTGGCCTTGAGCGCCTATCTGGCACTGTATCCGGGCGTGTGGGTCTGGCTGCTCTCCGGCAAGCTGACCGGCGGTGGTTGGACGCAGCGAACTCTCTGGGCCTTGGCGGGAGCGGCTCTCTGGGTGGCGCTGGAGATGATCGTGGGCAGGTTGTTTAGCGGCTTTCCCTGGCTATTCGTGGGCAACTCGCAATTCCAACTGCTGCCGCTCATTCAAATTGCCTCGGTGACCGGCGTGTATGGCGTTTCGTTTCTGGTCGTTTGGGCGTCGCTGGCATTGTACTCGGCGGCCCTGGCCATCCTCCGCCAACCGACGATGCGCCATGCCTGGATGAGTGAGATCGCGCTGCCGCTGATTGCGGTCGTCGGCGTGTTTGCTTTCGGCGTTTCGCGGTTGCGCGAACCCACGTCCGACACCTCCACTTTGCGCGTGACTTTTATTCAGCCGGCCATTCCGCAAACCATGATCTGGGACGTCAACGAAAACACCAACCGCTTCCAGCAACTCCTTGATTTGACCATTGAGGCGCTGGACGCGGCGCGCGACGCGGGCAAGCCCACGGACTTGTTGCTCTGGCCGGAAGCCGCGCTCCCACAGTTCGACGACGCCAGCTTCGTGGCCATCACGAATCTGATCCAGACGCACTACCTCTGGATGATTTTCGGCGCGGACGAAGTGGAATGGCGGGAAACCGCGCCCGGACAACACGATTACGATGTTTTCAACAGCGCCTTCCTGTTTGATCCCGCCGGACAATGCACGGCGATTTATCGCAAGCGCAACCTGGTGATCTTTGGCGAATACATTCCCTTGGTACGCTGGCTACCATTTGTGAAATGGTTGACGCCGATTGGAGGCGGATTCACTGCGGGGGATCGGGTGGTGCCGTTTGTCCTGGACCCGGTGGACAAGCCTTCGGTGGCAAGCGATTCTGCTTCGCCCGAAGGCTTACACCAACGCTCCGTCAGGACGGCCACCTTGATTTGTTTTGAGGATGTGTTTCCGAACCTCGTGCGGGAATACGTGCATGAAGACACAGATTTCCTGGTGAACCTCACCAACGACGGCTGGTTTGGGGAAAGCGCCGAGCAATGGCAACACGCCGCCAGCGCCGTGTTTCGTGCGGTCGAGAACGGTGTGCCCCTGCTCCGTTGCTGCAATAACGGGCTGACCTGCTGGATTGATGGCCGCGGGCGGATGCGCGACATTTTCCGTGACGAGGCCGGCAGTATTTACGGCACAGGCCATCTGACAATGGAGATTCCGCTCCTGCCATCGGGTGAGCGTCGAGTCATGACCTTCTACAACCGGCATGGTGACTGGTTTGGGTGGAATTGTGTGGCAGTGGCAACGCTGGCATTGATTCAGCGCATCCGAGGTGTCGTTCGGCACAGGCGGGGCGGGTAAATGCTGAGACTGGTGGTTCCCAGCCCCGGCAAGCACCGCCATGACCGGTACAGCTCTTGTATGCGTGCGCCAAAAAGACCCCGCGGCCAATCTGCCCGAAAGCACCAGTAATCCACAGCCCCGGGCAGGCGAGTCGCATTTTCGCCATCGTGCTCAAGGATTGACAAGAGTTGACATGCTTTTTTGTGGCACGGGTTCTTCGCAAATAGGTGTTTTGCTCCTGTGGACCACCTGATAAACCGCCAGTTTGTTCAGCATTTGGCCACAGCTCGAACCCGTCGTGAAGCCTTCAGCCGCAACTCATCGAAAGTGGACCCAGTCTTGCTACTTTGAAAGGCGACGGTAGAACACCCGACACGGGTAGCCCGAAAGATACGGACGCCATTGCAGGAAATGTTTGAATGACTTTCTGGCCTCGATGTCGTATAATGAAAGCGCTTGAAGCGGCGACAGCCATCCAAACAAACGATGAGCGATACAAGGAACGCTCGCTGGCTCCGTCGGCCTCAGGCAAACGTTAAAACATACTCAAGCTATGATGAAAACGTTCGAAGTCCTCAGTGAGGCCATTCGCAACCCCAAGTATCCGTTTCGCAAGGCTGCCAACCAGCCCAAGAAACCGATGAAACATCGTTATGAACGGCGAAAGATCAAGGAATACCTGCACCTGGGGGACTGGCAGGCGGAAGAAGCCACATAACACAATTTGAACTGAAAAGGCCACGCGATTCGCGTGGCCTTTTTTGTTGTGAAACGCTGCCCGGAGCCGGGCAAATCAGAATGGACTACCGGTTGAGAAATTTGCGCTGAAAAACCTGCCCCTTCAGGTCCGCAGTACTACCAAACAGCCGGTGGCGGAATCCGAGCGTCAGGCAAAAACGGACAACCGTTACTTCATCAGCAGCATCTGCCGCGCGCGTTTGATGGCCCGGTTCAGCTTGCGCTGATAGTGGGCGGGAAGCCCGGTGTATTTCCGCGGCAGGATGCGCCCCTGATCGGTCACAAACTGCCGGAGCAAGTTCGTGTTCTTGAAATCCAAAGCGTCAGCGGTGAAGTCAATCTTGGGCTTCGGACGCGGGGTGCGGGATTCGCCATAGCCACGGCGGGAACCGCGACGGTCGGGTTTGTCGGTATGTGTTTTGCGGGGCATAGAGAGTTACTTTATTTCCCGATGCAAGGTGTGACGGCGTAGCGCTGGATTATACTTCTTGATCTCCAACTTCTCCGTCTTGGTCTTCTTGTTCCGGGTCGTGGTGTAACGCGAAGGCGACTTGCCTTCCTTGCGCGCCTCCGTACATTCGATGGTGATTATTTCTCGAGGCATAGACTACTCCTTCTCCTTGGACTTTTCCTCCGGTTCGTCCGCTTCCTCTTCAACCTCCGTGAGGCCCACGGCGTCCACCGAGCCAAGTTGACCGAGGCGGCGCTGGCGCAGCGCTCCTTCCCGCTCCAATTGTGCCTGGGCTTGAACCGTAAAACGCGCCCAAGGAATCGCTTCCAGTCTCGCTTTCGGAATCGTCTTGCCGGTCAACTCGCATACTCCGTAAGTATTTCGCTCAATTCGTTTCAGCGCCTCTTCAATTTCATAAACCGCGTCCTGGTCCGAGGAAAGCAGGCTCAGGGCAAAGTCACGATCAAAGTTATCCGTGCCGGAATCGGCCATGTGCAGGCTGTAACCAGGAATCTCCTGGGCCGATTCCTTGGCCAAACCGTTCATCTGGTGCATGAGTTGTTCCCGCAACTCCAGTAAATGGCTGTAGTACTTCTGCCATTCCGGCTTGATTCTGCGCGGACTGGAATGATCGCGAGTCTTCGACACTGGCCGGCCAAGAATGGCGGCGGCCGTGGCGGATGCATGCGGCTTGCTGCGCGCCGGCGCTTTCTTCATTGCTTTTTTCTTCGTTGTCACACTCAACCTCGAAATTGGATTGGAGGTTTGGCTCGATTATGTCCCTGTCGAAAACGAGACTCGTCCCGTCAAGGGTGCGGGAATGTATCAAAGGAAACTGAATAATCCACAAAAATCTAAAAAAAAAATGCGGTACCGAGTTGACTCGCACCGCGTCCAGCGGGGTGGGGTTGTTCAACCCTTCTCAATACAGGCGTAGGCGTTATGATTGTGAATGCTCTCCTGGTTTTCCGCCTCGACCTTGTACCAGGTGATATCGGGATGCCGGTTCAACTTCAGGGCTACGTTCCGCACCAGGTCCTCAACAAAGACCGGGTTGTCGTAGGCCCGCTCGGTGACTGCCTTCTCGTCCTCGCGCTTAAGCAGGGCGTATAGCTCCGAACTCGCCGAACTTTCCATCAAACCAATCAAGTCCTCGATCCAAATCGGCCGGCGGAAGCGGACTTGGACCGTCACTTCGCCGCGCTGGTTATGGGCCCCCCGGGCGCTGATGGCCTTGGAGCAGGGACATAAGGTGGTGACGTTGGCTTTGACCGTCAGCACAAAATCAATCTCCCGTTCGCAGGCCGCCGCGTCGAAGCGCGCGGTGTAGTCCATCAAGCTTTCCTTCCCGGACACCGGCGCGGTTTTGAGCATGAAGTACGGAAACTCCATCTCCAGATGCGAGGTGGCCGCCTGGAATTTCTTTTGCATCGCGTAAAGGATATCGGGAATGTTCTCCACATGGACCACGCTGCCATGCGCGTTGAGCACCTCAAGAAAGCGACTCATGTGCGTGCCCTTGAATTCCTTGGGCAAATCCACGAACAAACCGATGGTCGCCACGGTGTTCTGCACGCTGTGCGCCTTGTCCCGGACCTGGATGGGAAAGCGCAAGCCTCGCACGCCCACCTTGTCGATGCGCAACTCGCGGTAATCCCGCTCACTCTGCTTGTCGTGCAACTTCGACTTGGATTTGTTGTCCTGCCGCTTCGCGAGCGGCACTGCTGGTTCGATAATTCCGGCCATGCTCGGACATTAGCAATTTACCCAAGAGATGCAAAAAGGATTTCCAACCCTTTCCAACCCGCGACTGCGACCGCCACAGCACGTTGGTTGGACAAACCCATGGCAGCTTGATAGCGTGCGGAGGATTTTATGAGTCTGGAAAACAAAGCAGCCGCTCCACCCGCCCCCTCTGACTTTATCCGCGACATTGTCACCGAACACGTCGCGGCGGGGAAGTACGCTCGAATTCACACCCGGTTTCCGCCGGAGCCGAATGGCTACCTCCACATCGGCCACGCCAAATCCATTTGCCTCAATTTCGGCATCGCGCGCGAGTTCGGTGGCATCTGCAATCTGCGGATGGACGATACGAATCCCACAAAGGAGGAAGTCGAATATGTGGACTCGATCATCGAGGACGTGAAATGGCTTATCGCCGGTTGGGCGGATCATTGTTTCGGATTGAAGCCCAAAGGGACAACTCCGGACGAGAACTCCGGCGATGGCGCACGCGATTTTTATCTGCCCGCAGTTACGGATCACGAATCACAAATCACGCATCACGAACCCTTCTACGCCTCCGATTACTTCGACCAGCTCTACGAATATGCCGAGCAATTGATCCGCAAAGGCAAAGCCTACGTCTGCGATCTCTCGCCCGAGGACACAGATACCTACCGCGGCGCACCGGATCGGCCCGGGAAAGATTCACCGTTCCGCAATCGGCCCGCCGGGGAGAGCCTCGATTTGTTTCAACGAATGAAAGCCGGTGAATTCCCGGATGGCACGCGCACCTTGCGCGCCAGGATTGACATGGCCTCGCCCAACATCTGGCTGCGCGATCCCCTGCTCTACCGCATCCGCCACGCGGAGCATCATCACACCGGGAACAAATGGTGCATCTATCCGATGTACGACTTCGCGCATTGCCTGAGCGATTACATCGAGGGCATTACGCACAGCATTTGCACGCTGGAATTCGAGGTGCATCGCCCACTTTACGATTGGATTCTGGGAAACCTCGACCTCCCGCGCCCGCTGCCGCGCCAATACGAATTCGCCAAGCTCATTCCCAGCTACATGATCGTTTCCAAACGGAAACTTATTTCACTGGTGAACGACAAAATCGTCACGGGCTGGGACGACCCGCGCCTGCCGACCATCAGCGGCATCCGGCGGCGCGGCGTCACGGCGGAAGCCTTGCGCAACTTCGCCACTGGCGTCGGCGTGACCAAATACATCAGCGCCACGGACATCGCGGTCTATGAACACGCCATCCGCGAGGACCTGAATCAACGCGCCCTGCGCCGGCTCGCCGTGTTGCGCCCGCTGAAAGTCGTCATCACGAACTATCCTGAAGGCAAAACCGAGGAACTGGACGCGGTCAACAATCCTGAAGACCCGAACTCGGGCAAACGCAAAATCCCACTCAGCCGCGAACTTTACATCGAGCGGGATGATTTCATGGAATCACCGCCGCCGAAATTCTTTCGGCTCAAACCCGGTGGCGAAGTGCGCCTCAAGTACGCCTACATCATCAAGTGCGAGGACGTGGTCAAAGACGCCGCTGGCAACACCGTCGAACTGCGCTGCACCGCCGACCTCGACAGCAAGACCGGCGGTCTGACTGCGAACCGCAAAGTCAAAGGCACGATCCATTGGGTCAGCGCGGGGCATGCGATTGACGCGGAAGCGCGACTGTACGACCGGCTCTTCACGGAAGCCGAACCGGACAAGGACGGACGCGATTTCAAGTCCGTGCTCAATCCCAAAAGTCTTGAAGTCGTCACGGCCAAATGCGAACCAAGCCTCGGTGAAGCGCAGCCGGACCTGCGCTACCAGTTCGAGCGGCTTGGCTATTTCACGCTCGACCCGGACACCATGCCGGCCAAACCGGTGTTCAACCGCACCATCACTTTGAAGGACACTTGGGCCAAGGAAGCCCGGAAAGGATGATCCGGCGAGCGCGCCGGGGCCGGACATTTCGCGGCGCGGCAAAGCCGTCGGCGCTCCGCGAAATCTTCGTGGAACGCGACAAAGCTGCAAGATAGGTTCACACTCGCGTCTTCGGAGTTTGGCGTTTCAAGCATGACGTGCAATAGTCGGACAGGTTTTGCAGTAGCCTGATAGAAGTTGACAGTCGCCCGGCGACCTGCGAGAAGAATGACCCATGAAATCATTCTCGCTCGCTTCTGCGGCGGTGTTCTGCACTGCCATGCTTTTGACCGGATGTTCCGATCCGGCGGACAAAGTCCACAAATCCTCCACGGCGGATCCAAAAGCCGCGGATGCCGGTTCCGCATCCGCGCTCGCCAGCCGGGAGTATGTCATTCGCTCGGAGTCCACAATTGGATTTGTGGGCTCCAAAGTGACCGGCAGCCATGATGGCGGCTTCAAGAAATTCGCCGGCACACTCAAGGTGGCGAACGGCAAGATCGTCGGCACACCGGAGATCACAATTGACATGGACTCCACGTGGTCGGACAACGAAAAACTGACGGCGCACCTCAAGAGCGCGGACTTCTTCGAAGTAGCGAAGTTCCCGGTGAGCACCTTTACGGTGACGAGCATCGAAGCGGCGGAAGGCAAACAGCAGGTGACGGGAAATCTGAATTTGCATGGCGTGACCAAGAGCATTTCGTTCCCGGCCGAATTGCAGATCGCCGATGAGAAAGTGACCTTGAACGCCGAGTTCGCCATCAACCGGAAGGACTTCGACATCAATTATCCCGGCCGGCCGAACGATCTCATTCGTGAAAACGTCGTGCTCAAACTGGCCATTCAGGCCACGCCTGGCGCGCCGCGTCAGGAAGATCAACTCAGCCAGTGAGCCAACGCCAGTTCAGGCGAACTGGCGGCTTTTCGACCGCTCCTTCACCGCGCACCAACCCTGAGCCTGGCGTGCTTCACTCTTGGGGTGTCCGGTCGGAACCCATATCAGGCTTCGAGCTTGGCGAAAGACTGGACTCCCCCGTGCCAGGCGACTTCAGGTAGCGGCGACTCAAGACGCCACCACGGTCAGAGTTGTTGTCGTTGACGCTTCGGCGAACTCGCCTTTCACCCGGGTAATCACGTTCTCCACGGTCAGACCGTACTTACGGCGCAGCTCATCCTGCGTGCTGGCGTGTTCAATGAACTGGTCCGGCCAGCCGATGCGGATGACCGGTGTGGCAATCCCCTTCTCACTCAGCAATTCCAGCACCGCGCTACCGTAACCACCCATGAGCACGTGGTCCTCCAGCGTCACGATCACGTCCGCCGCACGCCCGAAGAACTCATGGGTGCCGGCGTCCAGTGGTTTGGTGAAACGCGGATTGATGACGGCGGGATCAAATCCCTCCGCCGCCAGTTGGGCCGCGGCCTCGCGCGCCATGGAATTCAAATTGCCCAGGCCGAACAGCGCCACCTTCCGTTGGCCAGTGTTGGAATAGTTCCGAATCACATCCGCCTTTCCGACCTCAAGCAACTTCGGTTGATCCTTGATCGCCACGCCCTCGCCCGCGCCGCGCGGATAGCGGATGAACGTGGGATGCGGCTGGTGCGTGGCTGTAAACATCATGTCCGCCAGCTCGTCCTCGTCCTTTGGGGCCATGGCGATGACGTTGGGCAGGCAGCGCAGATAAGCGATATCGAACAACCCGTGATGGGTCGGGCCGTCATTGGCGGAGAGGCCGGAACGGTCCATGCAGAAAATCACCGGCAAATCCTGGAGACAAACGTCATGATGGATGCAGTCGTACGCGCGCTGGAGGAACGTGGAATAGATGGCCACAACGGGATGAAATCCCATAGTCGCCATGCCGGCGGCGAAAATGACACCATGTTCTTCCGCGATGCCCACGTCGTAATAGCGGTCGGGCATGGCGGTCTCCAAATGTTTCATGCCGGTGCCGCTGGGCATGGCGGCGGTGATGCCTACCAGCGTGTTGTTCTTTTCGCAGAGCTTGACCAGCGTCTGGCCGAACACGTCCTGGTAATTCGGCGGCGTGCCGGCTTTCGCGGGCAGCGTACTGCCGGTGGCCACGTCGTACGGCCCGAGCCCGTGGAACTTTTCCGGATTCTTCAGGGCTGCTTCGTACCCTTTGCCCTTCTGCGTGAGCACGTGGATGACGATGGGATGATCGCAGGTGCGGGCAAACTCCAGCGTGCTGATCAGCAATGGGAGATTGTGCCCATCAATCGGGCCGAGATAGCGCAGCCCCATTTCCTCGAACATGATCGAACTGCCATAACCGCCGCGGCCATCCGCATCCAGGGTGGTGCCTTTGGGGCGCAGTCCCACGTCCGTGATCGCCCCCTTGAACCCTTCTTCGGCCTTGTGCGCGAGTTTGAGTGCCAGTCGCCCCTTGGGCAGTCGCAGCAGAAACTTTTCAAACTCCTTGGCCAATTGGTTGTAGCGGGGATGCGTGATCAGTTTGTTCAGGATACCCGAGATCGCTCCCACGTTCTTGGCGATGCTCCACTCGTTATCATTGAGGATGGCCACGAATCGTTTCGTGGTGTGGGCCAGGTTGTTGAGCGCTTCAAAAGAGATGCCATTGGTGAGTGCGGCATCGCCGAAGATGCAGACGATGTTCTCGTCGCCTTTCTTCTGGTCGCGCGCCGCCGCCATGCCGAGTGCGGCGGAAAGTGCCGTGCCCGCGTGACCGGCACCGTAACAATCGTGCGGGCTTTCCGTGCGCAAAGCGAAACCGTTCAACCCGTCGGTGGTCCGGATGGTGTGAAACCGGCTCTTGCGTCCAGTGAGGAGTTTGTGAACGTAAACCTGATGGCTCACGTCCCACACGAACTTGTCCTTGGGCGTGTTGAAGACGTAGTGTAACGCTAGCGTCAGTTCCACCACGCCAAGATTCGGCCCCAGATGACCGCCGTTGCGGGAGAGCACGGTGATCAATTCGTAACGGATTTCCTCCGCCAGTTGTCGCAGTTGCTCCAGCGTGAGTTTCTTCACGTGCAACGGTTCATCCACCATGTCGAGGTATCGGCTCATGAATCAGAGTTCAGGGTTCCAGTCTCAGTCTTCGGACAGATCCGGGGACAGCGGCTTCAATCGTATTTCACCACCGTCGGTTTTCTCCAACTGTTGAATCTTCAATTCCGCCTCGGCCAGTTTCTCCTGGCAGATTTTGGAGAGCTTCACGCCTTCTTCGTATCGCGCCAGCAGGCTTTCCAGGGGCAACTCGCCAGACTCCATCGCGTCCACGATGGTTTCCAGTTTCTGCAAAGCTTCCTCAAAGGGCAGGCCCGCTTTGGCGGGGTTGGTCGGTCCCGCGGATTTCGACGGTGTTGGCACGCCCGGATGCTAGTGCAAATCACCGCCCTCGTCCAGTGTGGACTCGGGGCTGTGAACTCCAGGGCGCTCTCCCGTCGGCAATTACTCGCGATGAGAGAGAATCGCCAGCGGGTGATATCAAAACTCAAACAGGTAGGCCCGGAAGCCAACGGTCATCAACAACGCCGAAAAGTCTCCGTTTCGCTTTGGTCCGTTAGACACACGGAGTTCATGCCCCCACGAATAAAGCCAACGCAGGTCCGTGTGCAGCGACAGATTACGCACGATGAAGTATTCGAGGCCGGCGCCTAGACTAAGCGCCGGATAGATGCCGCTGCCGCTCAAGCGCTCGCCGGTCTTCACTCGCCGATGATCGTTGACTTCCCCATAAGCGGCACCGAATCCACCGGTGGCATAGGGCACCCACTTGCCCCGGCCCACCGGATGGCGCAGGCGTACTTGGGGAATCACTATCCCCATGCCGTACTCGCCCAAGCTGCCCACCTCCGCCAGGCGCACCTTCTGCTCCAGACTGTCCACCACCACTTCCAGCCCCCAAGGCGCACGCAAGTCCACGCCCAAAGTCAACGCGCCCGTCTGATTCACCACGCCGCCCAAGGCGGACGGTTCTGGCTCGAACTTGAGGCCATCACCCAAACGATCGTCCGTCAGGACCGAGCCGCCCACCCGCACCCCAAAGTAAAATCGCCGCTGTTTCTCCGAGTCCAGCGTGAGCAGCGGCCGGGGATCGTTTTCGGAAAAATAGGCCCGCAGGCCGAACGTAAACATTGCCGACGACATATCCACGCGATGCCGTTGACCGTCCACCTTGCCGTCAATCGGGTTGATCCACAGGTAACGGCCTTCAACTCCAAAAGAAAGATTGTCGGCAAAGAAATACTCCACGCCGGCGCCGCCGGCCACGGCAAAGGTCATCCCTTCGATGTCAATGTCCCGGCCACACGCCGCGCTTTTGCGGTCGTTTAGCTGAAGGAAGGAAGGGCCTATCCCGGCGATCAAGTAAGGCCCCAACCGGCCGTTGCGGAACGCCCGACGCAGGCGCACTTCAGGAATCACATTCCACGCTGCCACCTCTCCCAGTTCACCAATACCCGAAACCCTGTAATTGCGTTCGAAGAAATCCAGGGCAAGTTCGCCACCCCAATACCGGTTGAAGTCGGCCCCCAGACCGAACGACCAGTGATCGTCCACGCCCCACAGCGGCTCAATGTCACCGCTGTGAAATCGCAGGTAGGGACGGAAGCGGTCGGAGTCCTGTGCCGCCAGTGTGCCACCGCCCAACACCCACACTAAAAGGCAGGCCAGACTCCGCCGCAAATTCATTGTGGATCCGTCACGCATTTGATCCCTGGATGATCCTGCGAGCTTATTCATGGGCCAAACCTACAGCGGCAAGTTCTGGAAGCCAATGCTTCCTGAAGCCCGTCGGAGAGCATGACGCAGTTTGTCGCTCTGTTGAGAAACTTGAGAATTCGCTTGCTCTGAAAAAACTCCCTGGCGATAGTGTCACCCCTTACGGATCGCGGGGTGGAGCAGCCTGGTAGCTCGCAAGGCTCATAACCTTGAGGTCCTGGGTTCAAATCCCAGCCCCGCAACCAATTTCAACCCCGCCACTGGCGGGGCTTTCGCTAACTACCCACCGATTTCTTCACGGCTTTCAGTCGTCGGAATTCCGGCTTGGCGCTGTAGTACTTGTCGAGCGGATAGCAGCCGCTGATCATGCCGTTGCGCGGCGCCGTCGTGCAGTCGCTGAACGTGCGGCAGATGGATTTCGTGGTCAGCGATCCCCTCTCCACGGCGTCCGCCAGAATCTCTGGATACGACAACACCATTCGACCCATGCCGATCATATCCGTCCAGCCGTGCCGAATGACGTACTGCGCCACGTGCGGAAGGTACTCCTGCAAGTAACTGTACGCCGTGCCGACCAGCACCGGTGTTTGGTGTTTGGCGTTTGGTGTTTGGTGTTTCATCAGGTGCGCCTTGATCTGCCGCACTACATTGATTTGCCGGGCCACATCAATCAGCGGATCATGCGCCGGCTGATAACCATCACTCGGCGGATAGGCGGCGGGTCGTTGGATGTGCGGATTGTAGTACGGCGAACCGGCGCTGAGGTTCACGATCTTCACGCCCAGTTGCCCGCATAGGTCCATGAACTGAAACGCCTCGGTCAGGTCGTAGGCCACGGGGTTGTTGACATCCACGCCAAAGCCGTAGCGATACGGCAGACAATGCGAGAAATCTTCGGGAATGCCCGGACCAAGTTTGCCCGGCTGCGAGAGCGCAGGGTCGGGTTTGAACGGCACGAAATCAAACGTACTCAACCGCACGCCGATCTCGATCTTGTTTCCGCTCGCCCGAATGCCGGCGATGATTTCGCGCAAGATGCGCGTGCGGTTCTCGAAGCCACCGCCGAACTTGCCGGGCCGCGTGTGCGCGCCGAGAAATTCGTGCAGCAGGTAGCCGTGACAATGCTTGATGTCCACGAAGTCCGCGCCCACGTCCCACCCGATCTTCGCCGCGCGGATGTAGCATTGGATGAGTTCCTCGATCTCACCGTCCGTAAACACCTGGTCGTCGCTGGTGACGTTGAACTTGCGGTCCAAAATCGGATGCCGAAACGCCACGCGCGGCTCCATGCGCTTCTTGTCCGTAGGCTTGCAGAACCGGCCTGAGTGCGTGAGTTGAAACCCGATCACCAGATCGTCCGCCGTGCCGTAACGCTCCCGATGCACTTTCACCAAGTCCTCACGTAACGAAGCCAAATCTCCCTTGTTCTCTTCAATGATGATGAGTTGGTTGGGGTTTGCCCGGCCATCAGGCCGGACAGCCATGGCCTCGCCGCCGCAAATCAGTTTCGCGCCGCTTTCACCGAAACGCTGCCAACGCCGGCGCACGTCGTCGGTCACACCGCCGGTGGTCGTACCGTCCCAACCTTCCATGGGATGAATCGCCCAACGGTTGCCAATGCGTTTGCCATTGATCAGAACGTCGCCAATCGGCTGCGCCAGCGGCGAGGCGGAACCGGGGACGATGGCGTCTTCACACGGCAGTGCAATGCCCAGGGAAGCGACGTGCGCGCGGAAATCCTCCACCGTGTTGAGCGACGGAATGCGCGCGAATTTAACCGGTGTGGTGCTGTTGTTCATATTGCTTCAATCAGGGTTGGGCGGGCTGAAGATCGGCGGGTTTTACCAGATATTCAAATCCCAATGGCCGGCTCACAACAATCTTCAGGTTTAGGGATTGCACATTCTCGGGCCGCTCGAAGTCACGCCGATAGTATTGCACTCCGGAACGGCCGCCAGACCAACCGCCGTCTCGTTCCAGCTTCACCGAGCGGCCCTGTTCGTCAAACATGCCAATGAAGATTTCATCTTCCGGTTGCGCGTTTCGCACTTCGAGCAACAGAAACGGCTGATCGCCTCGCCACGCTTCCACCACCGTGTTGCCGAACGACGAAACCGAGTAATCCGAACCTTTGTTCGTTGGCGGCAGCATGGCCCGGGAAACTCCGTTGGTCACCATGAAGGTGCCGCTTCCGGCCAACACCAGGGCGGTAACGCGCACACCGGCGAGTTCAGCGGATTGATCAATCGCCACGAACTCACCGTCCGCTGGCATTGCCAGATTGGTCACCACCATCAGCTCTGGTGCCGCAAAATCTTCGAAGCGCTCGCGATACACCCTCGCCCTCACCAGCCACGCGGGTTCTCGGGGAGAGAGCCACTGTCCCGTGTTGCCGGTGGCATCTGCCAACGAGGAGTAACGCACCCGCGCCTCACGCCACGCGGGATCGGTGGCGGTGAGATTCCATTTGGGCCGAATGTACCTCCACGGTTCGCGTCCCGTCTGGCCCAAACCCTCGAGCGCGAGGGTCAGCGGGCCGTTGGTCAGGACTTGCGGCAAGGACAACGGTTGCCAATCGGGAAAAGGCCCCCGCACCGGATTCGGCACGCGCAAACGGGCCATCACACCGTTGGTCTGGTCCAGCAGGTCCAACCAGAAGCTGGATTGACGGCGCGGATACGAGCGCAAAATCAACCCTTGAAGCTGTTCACCCGTCCCACCGCCGGTGCTGCACCCACCGCCTTCGCGCGGATAACAAAAGCCCGTGTCGTCTTCCGTTCTGTAGCCCTGCCACGGGGTGGAACCGATCATCGCGCCTGCGGGAGCGGTCAACCGCAGGTAAACCGTCACGCTGTTCGTGACGCTGCTGCAATTGGCAGTGGTGGCTTGTGGAATCCAGCCGGCCCACTTGCGAGGCAGGACTTTCCTCAGCCAGCGATGCCAGGCCAGTTCCGTGGAGAAAGTCGCGTTGCCAATCGTGGTGCCCAAATACTCGGCCCGCACTCCACCTGGCAGCATCAACCCACCCTCGAGCGCGCTTTGCGATGTGGCAATAATCACCGCCGCCAGTACAGCCGCGAACACTATCAAAATGATGATGGGTATCGCCCGACGCATCAGTTCACAAATTTAAGCGCGCTTGCCTCGCGGAAGGCAACTCAATAGCCGCCCTTGCCGAGTTGATCTGAGCCTGCCGCCGGCGCTTCGCCAGCTTGTTCAGTCGCCGCCCGGCGACGATATTCATCCAACATCGCTGCCGTGGCCGTCGCACCGCAACGCGTCGCGCCGAGGTCGCGCACTTTGATCAACCCGTCGAGGTCGCGCACGCCGCCCGCCGCTTTGACCTGCACCTTCGGCGAGCAACTCGCGCGCATCAGCGCGATGTCGTGCTCGGTCGCGCCTTTGTAGTTGTAGTTGCCATCAGCCTGCTTCACAAAACCGTAGCCGGTCGAGGTCTTCACCCAATCCGCGCCCGCGCGCTCGCTGATCTCGCAAAGCTTGCGTTTGAAATCGTCGCTGCCGAGACCCGCGCCGCCTTTGGACAGATAATCGTTCTCGAAGATGACCTTCACCCTGGCACCATGCTTGTGGGCTTCATCGCAGACGGCTTTGATGTCGCGTTCGACATAATCCCAGTCGCCGCTCAACGCCTTGCCGATGTTGATGACCATGTCAATCTCTGCGGCGCCGTCGCGACAGGCCAGTTCGGTCTCGTATCGTTTGGACTCCGTGGCGCTGTTGCCATGCGGAAAACCGATCACCGCACCGACGAGCACGCCCGTGTCTTTGAGCAATTCGGCGGCGCGCTTCACGGCGTACGGCTTGATGCAGACGGAAGCGACAGAGTATTTGGCGGCCAACCGGCAGCCGTCCTCCAGTTCCTGGTCCGTCATCGTCGGGTGCAGGAGCGAGTGGTCAATCATTTTGGCCAGTTGTTCGTAGGTGTATTTCATGGCGCACAGCTCGGTGAACAAGCGTGACCGAGAGTATGGCTGCAAGAAGTTACGCGCAATCCTGATTGCGGAATGGAAAGCTCTGACCGAGTCAACGGGATTCTGCAAGGGGGAACGGGGGAATCGGGTTGCAGCCCCGCAATGCTTCGGGTAGGTTCGCAGCATGGTTGCTGAACTGCTCACTGGCCAACCGCCCACCAAGGAGTTTGCCGAACTCTTACGGCCGGAGCCGTTGCCCGATGGCAGCGATCCTGAAGAGCGCGTGATCCTTTGTGGTCTTTCGTGGCAACGCTACTTGGACCTCGACAAGGCGCTGGGAGACGACCGACCTGGCCCACGCTTCTTCTACCTGGACAGCGATTTGGAAATTATGACAACCTCCAACGAGCACGAGCGAATCAAGAAATGGATTGGTGGATGTCTTGAAGACTTTTTCCTGCACCATGGAGTCCAAATCATCACACGTGGCCAAGCAACGATGCGCCTGGCGCTCAAGGGGGCAGGCGCCGAGCCGGATGAATCTTGGTGCGTGGGCGGAGAGAAGGAGTTTCCCGACTTGGTTTTGGAGGTCGCACTCACCAGCGGCGGCCTCAACAAATTGGAAATCTACCGGCGCTTCGGAGTGCGCGAGATTTGGTTCTGGCGCCGCGATGGGCTGCAAATCTTTGCGCTGCGACCGGACGGCTCCGGTTACGAACGGGTCGTTTCAAGTCAACTTCTGCCATACCTGGACGTTTCGTTGCTGGAACGCTGCGTTAAGATGGATTCGTGGATGGACGCCCGCCGTGCGTTTCGCGCCGGCTTGGCGACAGGCAAGTAATTGCCGAAAGTTGCCGCCCGCCCTCCGCCAAGGCTTCGACGGGGCAACCAGACGCGGACGCACTCCAAAACCTGGTGGAATTCCACCGCCACAAGGGAACTTTGAGCTTCTCGCTCAGGGGCGTTTTAGGTCTGCGGACGGCCGCAATTCCACACTGGACTTCTTTTCTCGCGCCAGTCCCCGGACAAACTCCGCGTAACTCTCGCAGCCCTTCTCGGTGAAGGTCCGCGTCAGCAACTTCGCACACGCCTCGAACTGCCCCAGTTCCCGCGCGATCTCCGCCTTGAGGATGATTTCACACTCCTCGTGCTCATTGATCAGGGCCGACAACTTTTCCAGATTCTCCCGTCGTGCGCCGCTCCAGACCAGCGTGCGCTCGGGTCGCCCACGGACGGTGTCGTTGGCCAGCCACCAGGCTCGCTTACGGGCCTCAAGTTCGCGCTCGCGCGGAATGCCCTTGGCCATCGCGGCCGCCAGATAATCCTCCTCCACCGGGTCGAGCAGGCTCTCAGCCTTCGCCCACTCCGCCTTGTCCTCATAGACCTTGAATTCCGCCAGTTTCTTCGCATCGGCGATCCAGAACAATTCGTGGCAATGCGGGCACTTCCTCAACGCATGCCGCAACCGCATCATCGGCGCGTCCATCTTGCCGTCGGTCCACCATTTTGCGCCGATGGTGTTACCGGAGCCGATGCTGAATTCGCGCAGCCCCTGTTTGCAGCCAGGACACTCGATGATAATCGTCGGGCCCGGCGTCAGCGCGGGTGTCGTGAAAGCGCCGGCCACCAGCACCAAAACCAGCAGAGCAGTTCGTAACGTGATTAAAGGGTTCATAATGTTTGTTCCTTCGTTCAATTGACCGGGGCCGGACGACAACACAAGCTCTTTTCACCGTTCCCGCCATCGTCGGAGGCATAACCACGCCCCACTGCATAAAGCTGGCCTCGCTCGTCCACGCCCAAACCGTGGGCCTGAGAACCAAATGGCTGAAGGCCGATATTTCAGCGCGGAAGCACGGTGCCAGAAGCTTGAAATGGCAGAGGGGCGGCCGAAGCCGCCCCTTGTCCGGCCTCGTTTCGTGGCTACTTGCCCTTCTGAACCACAATACTTCCGCCTCCCAGCGCCTGCGGATTGGCCCCATCCATGTCATCGGAAGCCCCCAGGACATTATCATATACTAGTGTTCCAGATGACCGATCCCAGACCTTGATCCGGAACTTGTCCACGCCACCTCCGCCTGTGAGTTGGCCGTCCGTCGCCGTCAGCAGGAAGCCATAGTTGCCCGCGCCGTTCACCTGGCCGACGCCTTTGTATTGGGCCTTCGCACCCGACACCACCAGCCACTCGTAGGCCGTGCTGTGGAACTTGAAGTCGCCCGCCTGGAATTGGAACTGCGTCTCGCCCGTCGGCACCGTTTTCCCCTTCTGGTATCTCGAGTTGAACCCAAACGTTGCCTTGCCGGCGAGTGTGGGATCGAACACATAGTCGCCCGCGGGTGAATCAATCCAGCCGCCGCCGGTGACGAACCCGCCGTTCGGATCGTAGATCACCACGAATTCGAAGCGGCCTTCGCGCACGTCGCCTTGTGCGTCCATCACCTGCACGGTCACGCCGTACACGCCCGGCGCGGCGTAAAGGTGCGTGGGCGACGCGCTGCCTGCTACCGACGGGTTTACGACGGTTTCGGTGCCGTCGCCCCACAGGAATTGCACCGCGACGCCGGCGGGATCACCGACGGTCGCAAAGCTTGCCGCCACGGTGACCGGGTTGCCCAAGGCCACCGGGCCGGTTGGCCCCGTAATCGCACCCAACTGCGGCAGGCTCTCGAACATCCCGAACACCGTGCCGGTCAACTCGGTGACCTTGGGTGTGCTGGTCATGTCGAAGATCACGGCGAACCGGCCCCCCGACACGGTGCCGTCGAGGTTATCAGTGGTGTCCTTGGCCGGCGGCAGGCCGCCGCTGCTGAGCACGGGGATCCAGTTCGCGCCGTCGAAGTAGCGCAGCTTGACCCGGTTCTCCATGCCGCCCGTGGTGGTGGACGGGTAGTAGAAGAACACGGTGGCCGAAACGTTCTCGTCGGCACCCGCGATCTGCACGTCCACGAACGAGCCGTTGTCCACCTGGAAGGCCGTATCGCCGACAGGGCGCTCGTCGTAACTGGCGGCCAGCACCGAGACGGCCTGGTCCCCGCTGTTCTGCACCGTCACCGTCACGCCTGGTTCGCCGACGGCGGCGGGGGCGGTGCTGACGGTGGTGGTCTCGCCCGGCTGCAATACGGCGGCGTCGGCCGTGCCCACGGTCTGTGCGACGATGCTGAAGCCAAGCGGATTGGACAATTGTCCGTCGCCATTGACCACGTGAACCGTGGCTACGGCAATATCCACGCCGGTTTGGAGATCCGAGGCCGGGATGGCGGCCACGAGTTCCGAGCTGTTAACGACAGTGGTAGGCCGCGGCGAGCCGTTCCAGTGGACCACCGCCCCGGACAAGAAGCAGCCACCGCTCACCGTCAGGTTGAAGGCCGGGCCATTGGCGTAGGCTCCGGCCGGCGTCATCGCCGCCAAGGCCGGTGCGGAAGCCACCACCTGGATGAGCAGGCTGTCGCTGCGACTTACGAGATTGTCATTCTTGTCGGTGGTTACGGTGAGCACTGCTTCATAACTGCCGATGGGCAGGCTCCACGCCACGACTGCATCGCCGACGGCGGAGTCCACCACGGCGCCCTCGTGGAGCAATTTCCACGAGTAGCTCAGCGCATCGTTATCGGCATCCGAGGAGGCGCTGCCGTCCACCGTCACGGTCGCCAGGCAATCCGTGCCAGCCAAAACTCTCTGGTCTGCACCTGCTGCGGCCACCGGCGGATGATCGGTGATCACGACTGACACGTTCCGGGTCTCACTGGAACTCTGGCCAGCAGCATCGGTGGCCGAATACGTCAGCGTGTAGGTACCGGCCGCCAACACATTGACCCCGCCCGTGACGCTGACCGGCAGTTCACTGCCGCAGGCATCGAACGCCGTCCCGCCGGGGTCGATAAACGGGGTATTGTATTCGTGAGTCAATGCTGCCGATCCGTTGAGCGCAACTGTCGGGGCATCGGGGCCGGCTTCGAGCCGCGCAATCAGCTTCCGCTCGACGCCGTTGACCGAGGCGAAATCACCGCCGACGAGCAGCTTGCCATCGGGTTGCAGCGCCAAGGCGCGAACCTGGTTGTCGGGCCCCGCCAGCGGATCAAAGCTGGGATCCACGGTCCCGTCGGCGAGAAGCCGGGCTACCCGCATCCGGTTCACGCCGTTGACCGACCCCATGTTGCCGCCAATCAGTATACGACCATCGGGCTGGGTCACCACGGACCACACCGGGCCCGCTACATTGGGACTGAAGCCAGGGTCCAAGCTGCCATCCTCGTTGAGCCGGGCCAGCCGCGAACGGCTCAAACCGTTGACCGAGGTAAAACTCCCGCCCACGACCAGCTTGCCGTCCGACTGCACGGCCACGGCGTAAACGTCCTGGTTGGCACCCGTGCCCACGTCGAAACCGGCGTCCAGGCTTCCGTCAGGTTGCAGACGGGCAATCCGGTTTCGGCTGACCCCATTGACCGTTGTAAACGACCCGACAAGGAGGACTTTCCCATCCGCCTGCGCCGCCACACGCCACACGTAACCGTCACCCACGCCCGCGCCGGGATCGAAGCTGGTGTCCACACTCCCGTCGCTGTTGAGACGGGCGATTCGATTCCGGCTCACCCCGTTGACCGAGGCAAAGAATCCCCCGATGAGCACCTTGCCATCGGTTTGCACCGCCACTGAAAGCACCCGGCTGTTGGCACCCGTCCCTGGATTGAAACTGGCATCCACGCTGCCGTCTTGGTGGAGCCGGGCCACGCCACGCCGGTTCACGCCGTTGATCGTGGTGAAATCGCCGCTCACCAGAACCTTGCCGTCGGGTTGGAGGGTGACAGTGTCGATCCCGCCACCGCCGGCCCCCGAACCGGGATCGAAACTCAGGTCCAGACTCCCGTCGGCATTGAGCCGTGCGATTTCATTTCGGCTTACTCCCTGGACGGACGTAAACCAGCCGCAGATCACTGATTTCCCGTCGGGCTGGACAGCGATCATTCGGACCTGAAAACCCGACGTGCCCGAAGTGGCGTCAAACGACGAATCCAACTGGCCCAGCGGTGCCCCTGGATGCAACCGCACGTTGATCGTCGTGGTGACGGTAGCCGGATTCCAGTTGGCCGTATCGGCCGGGGTGAAATTCGCGGAAAGCATTTGCGCATCGCCCACACCCAAGGTCGTTCCTGGCGGCGGGTCGTAGGCGAAGGTGCCCGGCGCATTGGCAATGGCGTTCAAATGGGTTGCTCCCAGAACCGTGTGGCAGTTGATGTCGGCCGGTAGGGCCCACATGATGCCTGGAGTCGCTTTCGACACCGTCAACGTCCGAGCTAAAGGTGTCGCCGCTTGGTAACTCCCATCGCCGAACTGATACGCCACGATGGTGGCCGTGCCGGCGCTCAGAATGGTAACTGTGTTGCCGCTGACGGTTGCTACCGACGGCGACAGGCTGTTAATCGTCAACGGCAAGCCTGAACTGGTCGAGATACTGAGCGTAAATGGTGCGTCACCGTAAGTGTGGGCCGGGATGGGGTCAAAGGTGATGGCCTGGGCAATCGCGTTGATACGCAGGGAGCCATTGACTGTCGTGACCGTGTAGTTGCCTAATCGGTTGTCTGGATCGTTCAGAGTGACAAAGATTGTGTACACCCCTCCCGGACTACTGGTCGTGGCGGCGGTTGTGTAGTTGGCTGTGATGTTGTCTCCGTTGGCCACGCCGGTGAGCGTGCCGGTCAGCGTCGGATTAGGCTCAAGGTAAAGCCGCGTGAAGCTATCTGCCGTCACGGTGAGCGCGGCTTTGCCGACCGTGAAGGTCCGGTCCATATCCGCCGCCGCAAGGAAGTTTACGTCACCGCCTTGCGAAGCGCGGATCGTCGCGAGCCCGGGCCCGATGATTGTCACTGTGTTCCCGCTCACGGTTGCAACCGACGGGGTGAGACTGGTGAAAGTCACCGGCAATCCGGAGGAAGCTGTCGCGTTGATCGTGAACGGAGGGTCGCCATAAGTGCGATTGTCAGGCGAATCGAATGAGATCGTCTGTGGTTCCGCACAATCCCCGGTACACCGCAATACGAGGACAAGCTCGTGAACAAGGGCAGGATCACCGCTGTTTCCGAAAAGAATGGCGTTGGCCGTCAGGACCGTGCCTCCGATAGAAAATGAGCCGCCCGCGGAAAGGTTGATGTTGGCAATTGCGTCCGCATTCAACGGAATCTCGAGCAGCGAAGCGTCGGGCAGATGTGTCCGGTGTGTGATTTTTGCGTAGGACTGTCCGGTGCCCAGGTCGCCATAAATCGCAATGCCCTCCTGGTCGCCGATCTGACGGCCCTGCAGCAAGGTGGTTGGTGAGAAATCAACATCGAACAATTCATACTCCACATCCGTATCCAGCGGGCTTTCACTCACGCACGTTTCACAGATCGGTCCCGGCTCATGGATGACCAGTGTTGCGCTTTCGAGCACCTTTCCCGAAAGGTCCAGACTGGATAAGTCAAAGGAAAAGAAGTTTCGATAAAGTCCGGCTTGCGCACCGAAGTTGCTGTTGCCGGCTGTGTGTAATCCCGACCAGCGATACCATCCATGCCCCACGTCATCGAAGGTCACCGAGCGGGAGGGGCCCAAGACATTGATGATTACACTTGCGGTTGCAGGAAGGAAAGAATCTGTGTCGTCGGGCGCAAACGTGACCGACAGCGTATGCGTACCGATATTGAGAATGCTCCCCAATGGCGGTGAGTAATCAAAGGCGCCGGGCACGGTCTCGCCGTTGTAACTCGCCGCGGCGTTGAGTTGCGTTTGGGAGAGGGGAGTTCCGGAAATGATGGATTCCGGGGCGGCCCAAGTGATCACCGGCGTCGCTTTGTTGACGCCAAAGCTCTGGTCCATGTTGGGCGCAGCCTGGTAGTTTGCGTCACCGACCTGCGAAGCGCGGATCGTGGCGGTCCCCGCGGCGACAATCGCCACCGTGTTCTCGCTCACGGTCGCGACGGAGGGCGTGAGGCTGGTGAGCGTGACCGGCAGGCCGGAGCTCGCGCTCACCGGGACCGTGAACGGTGCGTCGCCGTACACATGCGGTGGGATCGCGCCGAACGTGATCGTCTGCGGCGCGCGTTGCACATACAGCGCGCCTGTGTTCTTCGTCACGTTGTAGTTGCCCAGCCGGTTGTCCGGGTCGTTCAGCGCAACATTGATCGTGTAAACCCCAGCCGGCCCTGCGGGCGTGGCCGTGGTCGAATAGCTGGCGGTGATGTTGTCGCCGTTCACCACGCCCACCAGCGTGCCTGTGAGCGGCGGATTCTCCTGGCCGTAGAACCGGTAAAGCGTGTCCCCGGTCGCCGTCAACTCCGACTTGCCCACGACGAGGTCGAACGTGGTGCTCGCGCTCAGGGCGGGTGAACCGTTGTCGGTGGCGGTGATCGTGATGTTCGCCGAACCGAGGGCCGGTGGAGTGCCGGAGAACGTACGCGTGGCGGAATCAAACGCCAACCACGCAGGCAAACCGCTGGCGTTGTAACTCAGCGTCTGACCTGCGTCCGCGTCGGAGAAGGTGTTGGCCGGGACCGTGAAGCTGAATACCGTGCCGTAGGTCGCATTCTGGCTCGCGATGGGATTGGCCACGATCGGAGCGGTGTTGGCGGGTTGGACCAATAGAAACTCGATGGAGTCGAGGTCAAAGCCTGCCTGGACAATGTCCAACTGCATGACCTGAACCCCGGCTGGCAGCACAAACGGCTCACTGACTCTCTCGACCATGGCGTCCCACGAACCGTTTCCCCCGACCAGGATCAACTCCGACTGCTGGCCACCCGAAAACCGCAGCCGTGCCGTGCCGATCACGCCATCGCCAGACAGCCGCAGGACCGCGCGATACGAGCCCGCAGCGGGCACGTTGATGGTGTAGTGCAGCCACTCGCCGTTGGCCGTCCAACCGATCCGCTCTCCACCCGCCCAAGACACGATGTCCACCCCTTCCGAACGATAGAGACTGCCACCCTGATTCGCGGCATCGGCGTCGTGATAGGCTGAGCCTTCGCCTCCTTCGTCGAAATCCTCCGCTTGAATGACTCCCGGAACCGGCCATGGAATTCCCCCAAACGGCGTTGATTGGACGGGTACCAGCTCGAACGAATCCACGTCAAACCCAGCCTGGACGATGTCAAGCTGCACGACCTGAATGCCGGCAGGCAGGGCGAATGGCCCGCTGGCGACGCTGACCATGGCGTCCCAGGCGCCGGTGCCGGGTACCGCGATCGGTTCCGTCATCTGCCCACCCGAGAAACGCAGTTGGGCCGTGCCGCCCGAGGCGCCGGAGGAAACCCGCAGGACCGCTCGATACCAACCGGCAGCCGTGACGTTGACCGTGTAGTGCCGCCATTCCCCGTCGGCATTCCAGCCAATTCGTCTTCCGGTGGGCCCGTCGAGCACGTCCACTCCGCCCGTGCGATATAGGCTGCCCCCGAAATTCTCGACCTCGACATCGTGATAAGCCACGCCCTCGCCTCCTTCATCAAAATCCTCCGCCTCGATCAATCCGGGCACGTTCCTGGGCGTCCCGCCGAAAGGACTACCGAACCAAGCGGTCGCGGTCGTGTTTTGGTTGAGCGTGATTGCTAAGGGATTGGCCGTGCTGTGGACGTCTCCACCCCAGCCCGCGAAGAACTGTCCCGGCTGGGTCAACGCCTGTAGCGTCACCGCCGTGCCCGGTTCGTAGCCGGCCTGATCCGGAGTTCGCTCCACCGTTCCACCCGGAGCGTTGACCGTAAGCGAGTAAAGCAACTGCTGAATGCTGAGAGGGGGACTTTCCGCCGTGCCCAGTTCGTTTTGCACCACCACGGAAAAGGCGCCGCATTGTTCCGGAGTGAGGTCGGTGAGCGTGAGTGTCGGGCCAGTCTCGCCGGGGATTGCAACGGAGTTCCGCCGCCACTGGTAAGTGTTGGCGCAGTTCCCCGTCACCCGTGCGGCGAAACGGACGGTTTCACCCCGGGTTACGAACTGCGGGCTCTCCATGTTGGGCGGCAGGCCCTGGCTCAGGCGTTCAAGGTCCACCCGCACGTCGGACGGCCCCACGGCCTTCGCCGCGAATGATCCCGTCGGCGCGTTCAGTGCCAGTTGAAAGGAGGTCGTCCCTGTAAAGGAACCGGTGGACGGGCGCACGGAGAAACTGGAGACGCTACCATCCGGGAAGCCAGCGAAGGAGAAGGCCTGTCCGCGGGTGAAGGGGCCATGGCTGGTTCCGGCCACTTTCACCCACGTCTGGCCTTCCGGAAAGTCGGAGATGGCCGTGAAGCGCGTGGTGTCCCGGGCGTCAAAACGTATTTCCGAGCCACCCGACGGCACGGCGTACCATCCACCGGAGGGGACATTGCTGAATAGGAATGTCGGCTGCCATTCACATCCGCCGGGTGGCGCGGGAACCGTCCCGTCCGGAAAGACCGGCGGCGCGCCGCCGCCACCCGATGCCGTAATGAAGATCGTGTCGATTGCTTGGGGGAGAACGAAGGTGGCACCCATGGTGGCGCTGCTGCGCCCATAGATCTGACTCACAAAACAGGGACCACCGATTAAGGATCCATTTCCTGCGAGACCAACCGATAGAAAAATCCCACTGGAATCGGCGCTGCCAAAGCCAGCGACGGAACTGGAGCCGTTGGCGAAAACCGTGCCGCCCTGACAGCTTCCGGTGTAAGAGTCCACCACGCTAGCTCGACCACTGTTTCCTCCGCCAGGTCCACCGAACTGAAACCAATCCTGGGACAATTCATCGTTGACGACGGTCGAGGCCCGACCGTCTCCATACGCGGGAAAGGTGCTGGCCAGTCCACCCAGCGCCATTCGGAACGACATCCCACAAGCCGCGCTAGCGCCATCCCAACCCCACGCCCACTGCATGTTGCCATCCAACCGAACGCGATACTCGCCGGCCGGGAGCTGCACGCGCATTGACTGGCCGGCTCCAAAGGGAATTCGGATCCCCAGCGCCAGGCCGGAGACGCCTTCAATAGAACCGCCGACATTGCAGAACGTCTGGGCGTCAAGCCGTCCGGCGAAAAGCGATGTCGCCAGGAGCAGGGCGATCCCCGACCTGAGCCGGGGCAAGGATCTCAGACAGGCAGCGAGGACCACCGACGGGCGTCGGAACTGGCGAGGGAACTCTTCAACGGTTCGCGCCGGCGTGGCCGCTGCAGGATGATCGGGTATTGGGCAGGTGGAGTTCATGGGATGGCATGTGTTGATGGTAGCGGTTCGTTGGTCTGGCTTTTGAGTCTGGCTTTTCGGCATCGTTGCAGGGTTCAAATCGTCTTCGTCAGGGTTGGCCGGAATGAGGTCTATCATCTCCTGCAATTTTGCCAATAGGGTGGTCTCTGCTTGTGGCATGAAGATGTAATCGCAGGCCGGGCGGAAATCTTTCACGGAAAATGAAGGTGGCTCACCGGGTTGAGGCTCAAGTCATACTGGCTGGTGAAGCGCGCGGCGGTCGCAGCGCCGACTTTCTTGTCGGCGGAATCGCAGGGCGGGCGCGGGCAGGCTGAAGATTCGCCCCGCTGCGCTGTAACGCACCAAGTGCGACGCGCCGATTGGAGAACCGGCGTTACTCGGCAGTGATGGCGACCACGAACGGTCGCACGTTGGCCTGGCCGACGACGAAATCCAGAGCGCGGATTTCGACATCCGGGGAAGGGTTGTTCCAAGTGGCCTTGAAGAGGCGGACACTCAGTCCACCGCGCTTCAACACAGTTGGCGGATGACCCTCCCAGGCAATCACCGCGCGGCTTGCCTCCTTCGGCTGGTTGGGGTTCAGCCAATGATCCCGCACTTGCTCGCCGTAAATCACCGGCCACACGTGGCTCGTTCCGTCGGCGAAGTGGATCACCCACCGCGCGACTTCCTCGCCGTCTTTTCCCTGGTTGCCGCCGGCAAACTGGAGGAAGTGCAACTGACGGCAACGGCGGTTTACTGGGATATGATGCGCTGCCGGCAGAGGGATGGATTCGGCTTCAATCGGTGCGTCCACCGATTGAAGGCGAATCATTCCGCGCAGGTCGAAGGGCGTGCCGGCCAGCGTCTGCACGCCTCTGGGCAGGTCATCGAGTTCCGCATTCCTCAATCGTATCCGTGTTACCAACCCCGTCTAGGCGGGCGGCGCGGGAAGTGACAGAGTCGGGGCATGCAACGATCCACACGCGTTGGCCGGCGCTGCAC